>ERZ773210.414-NODE-414-length-50460-cov-14.777482_pt1 | contig 50460 bp, 42 predicted proteins | sample MGYA00580528_ERZ773210 | MGnify/ENA primary metagenome ERZ773210 (study PRJEB29015, sample SAMEA2737769) | human gut metagenome | biome: human gut; feature: human-associated habitat; material: faeces | place: China | collected 2012 ...
AATGCTTCACATCCGTCCAGACCTTCCAGCAGCTCCAGACCCTTTTCCAGCTTGGTATAGAACTTTTCGGCATCGGCCTTTTCGGCCACCGCCATCACGGTGCTGCCCGCGCCGGACACATACACAGCCTTTGCCCCGCACAGACGTGCCATGTCGAACACTTCTTTGGAGCCGGGCATCAGGGGCATGCGGTAGGGCTGGTGCAGCTTATCCTCGGTGGCAATGGCCAGCAGGTCGTGCCGTCCCTCGCAGAAGGCCGCCGGCACCAGTGCCGCGCGGGACAGGTTATACACCGCATCCTTGTGAGACACTTCCTTGGGCAGTGCCGCGCGGGCCGCTTCGGTCAGCAGCTTGTAGTCCGGCACGATGGCGGCAAAGCAGAGCGTTTCGTCCACGTTCCGCTTGACCGAGTACACCTTGCCGTCCTCGAACACGCTGCTGGTCAGGCCGCCCAGCAAAGCCGGGGCCACGTTGTCCGGATGCCCCTCGATGGAGGTGGCCAGCGTCAGCAGCTCCTGGGTGTTGAGCACATCGCCCAGCATCCGGTTGGCACCCAGCAGGCCCGCGATGATGCAGGCCGACGAGGAGCCCAGGCCCCGCGCCATGGGGATGGGGTTGGTCTGGGTGATCTTGAGGGGCGGGATCTGCTTGCCCACCTTCTCGAACAGTCCCTTGGCCGAGCGGTACACCAGGTTGCTCTCGCCGCGGGGGATGCGGGTGCCGTCTGCGGACGAGATGTCCAGCACTTCGCTTTCTTCAAAGGTCACCGTGTTGTACAGGGTGACCGCCAGGCCCAGCGCATCGAAGCCGGAGCCGATGTTCGCGCTGGTGGCCGGGACCGAAACCTTGATCTTCATTGCCGGTGCCCCCTTTCTTATGCTTCCTCGGGCAGGCGCTTGAGCACCAGCTTCACGCTGCCGCCCATGGCCTCCACCTTGCGTGCTGCCTCGGCCAGTGCCTTTTCGTCGGCGCGCTCCACAAAGTAGGAGCAGCCGTCGTAGCGCTCATCCACCACCTTGCCGTAGCCGTAGATGGCTTCCGCCACAGCAGGAGCAATGCCCGCCACACGCACATAATATGCGGCAGGGGTCGGGTCGGTGAGCATGCCGTCCACCGGCTCGGCAGGCTGCCAGAACAGGCTGTCGTGGACCTTGGAGCCGTGCTTCAGGGCGTCCACCACGTCAGCCACCACGGCGCTGGCGGTGGGCAGCTTGCCCGCGCCCTTGCCGTAGAACACCACGTCGCCCAGCATATCGCCCTTGACCAGCACCGCGTTGAACACGTCGTCCACGCTGGCCAGCTGGTTGGACTTGGGCACCAGGCAGGGCTCCACACCGGCAGCCACGCTGCCGTCCTTGCCCCGCTTCATCCAGGCAATGAGCTTGATCACGCAGCCCAGCTTCTCAGCCGCTTCCACATCGGCGGTGGTGATGGCCCGGATGCCCCGGGTGGGGATGTTCTGGGGGTAGATCTGGTGGCCGCAGACCATGGAGGACAGGATGGCGATCTTGCGGCAGGCATCGCGGCCGTCCACATCGTCGCTGGGGTCCTTGGTCTCGGCGTAGCCCAGCTCCTGGGCGATCTTCAGCGCATCGTCAAAGCTCAGGTTCTCACGCACCATCTTGGTGAGCATGAAGTTGGTGGTACCGTTCACGATGCCCTCCACCTCGCTGATGACGTTGGCGGCCAGGCACTGGTGCATGGGGGTGATGATGGGGGTGCCGCCGCCCACGGATGCCTCAAACAGGAAGGCACAGTCGTGGGCCTTGGCCAGACCCAGCAGCTCGGCACCGTAGGTGGCCACCATCTCCTTGTTGGAGGTGCACACGCTGCGGCCGCTCTCCAGGCAGGCCTTCACGTATGGGTAAGCAAAACGGGTGCCGCCGATGGTCTCCACCACCACCCGGACCTCCGGGTCCTGCAGGATGGTGTCGATGTTCTTGACGAACAGGTTTGCAGCCGGGTGACCCGAAAAATCCTTCGGGTCCAGGATGTACTTGACCTCCACCGGCTCCCCGGCGCGGCGCGACACGCCCGCAGCGTTGCGGCACAGCACCTCGTACACGCCGCTGCCCACCGTGCCAAAGCCCAGAATTGCAATTTTAGCCATTTGCGTTCCCTCTCCCTCTGTTACAGATTGTACCCGCAGTGCACGCCCACCACCATGCGCTGGCGGGAGAGCTTTTCAGTCAGCTCCTCCGGGGTCATCTGCATGGTATCGGTGCGGATGGTCACCGCCACAAGGGCAGCCCCGTTTTCCGGCGTGGACTGGTTGATGGTCACGATGCTGGCCCCGGCGGCACTGATGCCGGCCAGCAGGCTCTGCAGTGCACCGGTCTCGTCCCGCAGGGTGGCCATCACGGTGACCACCTCGCGGTCGTTCTCGGAATCAAAGATGCAATCTTTATACTTATAAAAAGCGCTGCGCGACAGGTCCACGGCGCGGGTCGCAGCCGAAATGCTGCGCGCTTCCCCGCTGGCCAGAAGCTCCTTGGCGCGGACCACCTTGAGAAATACCTCCGGCAGGACCTGTGCGTCCACCAGATAAAAGCGGCGTTCCAACTTGTTCACCTCACAAACACAAGTGTTCTTGCAGAGAATATAATAACATCCGACCCCCTGCAATGCAAGAGGCCGGATGTGATTTTGGCAGATTATCCAGTTTTGACTCGTGAAGTACCGTTTTTCCTTGCCGGTATTGCGGCTCCGGGGGTGCAATAGTGCGACTTTTGTTGTTCTTCGTCCACGCTCGGCGCACAGATCAGTCGGTATCGAGGTTGCTTGTATCTGTGGGGATGACAGTCTGCTGGGGAGCTTCCTCTGCCGGGGCCGCCGGATCCGCTGCCTGCGTGGAGGCACCGTGCGAGTAGGTGCAGGTGTCGGGCAGGTCGTCGGCACGGTAGTAGCCCACTGCCGTGCTGGGGCAGGAGCTGCCGGCCAGCAGGCCGCTCTGGGTGCAGTAGCGGCGCTCCACCACCCCGGACGAGGCCGGGAAGGTCTTGTACGGCAGGTCTGCCTGAGCCTGTTCCATCAGGGCCTTCCAGGCCATGACGCAGGTACGGGTCTTGGCCTGCTGCTTGGTCAGGGTCCTGGTCATGTCATAGGGCGCATCGTAGCCCCACCACACGGCCGTGACGTAGTAGGGGGTGCCGCCCACGAACCACAGATCCTTTTCGTCGCTGGCCGTACCGGTCTTGCCAAAGGCTTCCATGCCGTTGGAGTTGGGGTAGCGGCCGCTGGCGGTGCCCACGCTGGAGTACAGCACGTTCTTCAGCAGGCGGTTCATGACATACGCAGTGTCGCTGGTCAGGGCCTGATAGCTGGTGGCGTTGTTTTCCAGGTAGATGTTGCCGTCCCGGTCCAGCACACGGGTGTACAGGTGCGGGGTGGTATACTCACCGTCGTAGAAGATCTGGAAGGCCGCCGCCAGTGCCATGGGGGTCACGCCCTTGGTCTGGCTGCCCATGACCATCTGGGCCAGACCCACGTCATTGGTGGGGTCCAGCGTGGTCAGCTGCAGGGTGTTGTACAGGAAGTTGAAGATGTTGCTTGCGCCCACAAGGTCGCCCACACGCACCGCAATGGTGTTCAGGGAGCGGGCCAGGCCGTTCCACAGCGGCACATCGCTGTTGTCGCCGTAGTTGCCGCCGTAGTTGCGGGGCCAGCTGCGCCAGGCGTTGGGGTAGGCACGGAGCTGCTTGTCGGAAAGGCCCATCAGGCCGTTCTTGCGGCAGTAGTCCTCATCCCGGATGACCATGTCCTGCTTCTGGTACAGGGGCGAATTGTTGAGCATGGTGGACCAGTTCACCAGCCCGTACTCCACGCCCAGTGCATAGGCGCCGATGGGCTTGATGGTGGAGCCGGTCTGCCGCTCCACGCTGTAGGCGCGGTTCAGGGAGAGGCTCTTGGTCTTTTCGCCCAGACCGCCCACGATGGCCACCACGTTGCCGTCGTAGTCCAGCGTGACCATGGCCGCCTGGGTGCGCACGTTGCGGTAATAATACACGGTGCCGTCCTCGGCAACGCGGGTCTTGGGGGTGCCGTCCTCGTTCATCACCTGCACGTCGTCGTCCGAAATGGAGGTCACCTCTTCCTCATGCCAGCCGGCCGGGAAGTAGGCGTCGTTCGTGTTCAGCATCAGGTTTTCCATCTGGGACTGCAGCTTGGTGTTCACGGTGGCCTCGATGGTAAAGCCGCCGGTGTACAGCATCTTCTGGGCGTCCGCCTCCGAGATGCCCTCCTTGGCCATGATGTCCTCCACCACTTCCTGGAACAGTGCATCGGTGAAGTAGGAGGTCACGGAGGTGTTCTTCTTGTCGCTGTCGTCCTCCGCCAGCGTCAGCGGCTGGGCGGCGGCGTTGCGGTAGTCCTCCTCGCTGATGACCCCCTGCTGCCACATGTTGTACATGATGAAGTTTCGGCGGTTGATCAGGTTCTCAGGGTTGGTGTAGGGGTTGTAGTTGGTGGGGTTCTTGGTGATGGAAGCGATGGTGGCACACTCCCACAGGGTCAGCTCGCTGACATCCTTGTTGAAGTACTCGTTGGCCGCCGTCTGAACGCCCTGGATGGTGCCGGTGAAGCTGATGGTATTCAGGTACGCCTCCAGGATGGTCTCCTTGGAGTAACTGCGGCTCAGGCAGAGCGCACGGTAGATCTCACGCAGCTTACGCAGAGCGCCCTCAATGCCGCTGGCGCTGTTGTCATCGGTCAGGTTCTTGATGAGCTGCTGCTCCAGCGTGGAAGCACCCTGCTTGGAGCTGTAGATGGGCAGCAGATACTCATTGACCATGGCACCAATGGTGCGTTTGAAGTTGACGCCCGGCTCGTTGTAGAAATCCTTGTCCTCGGTGCAGATGAATGCATACTGCAGGTTGGTGGGGATCTGCTCCAGGTCGGCCCACACGCGGTGGCTGTTGGAGGAGCGCAGGGTGGCATACTCCACCTGTGCACCGGTGTCCGGATCGTTGGCCATGACCACGCTGGACTGGCTCAGCTGGATGTTGTCCAGGTCCAGCAGGTCGCCGTCGTTGGCCGTGGCCTGCACCACATAGAACACCATACCCACGGCCAGCAGGCTGCCGGCCATGATGCCCAGGCACAGCAGGGTGGCAATGGTGCGGCCGATGAACCGCAGGATCGGGTGCTTTGCCTTTTCCTTCGGTTCCTTCGGAGCCTTTCCGGGCTTCCCGGGTTCCCTGACCGGCTGCTCCCGGCGGCTCTGGCTCACATTTACCTTACGTCCCGCCGCAGACTGCGAAGAACTGCCTTCGCCGCCCCGGTGGATCTTTCTCATCTCATTGCTGGAGATAGGGATCGCCTCCTGACCCATACTGGTAAACTGCAGCGCACGCGGCGCTGTGATCTTCATTTTAAAAAACCGCTGGTCACCCAGCATACGATACCATATTATAGCACGCCGGCCGGACGCGGGCAAGGACCAATCTTCTGCCGCGGGGCCGGTGTCCCATTCAATCATGGTCAGTATACCACATCCGGCCCGGCAAAGTACAGCATTCCACCGCAAAAAATGATTTTCCGGCGCACTTCCGGGCCATACTTCCGGTAAAACCACGAAAGGGGTGTTCCCTGCCCATGCGCAAATTCGGTCTGTGCCTGTTCTACGGGCTCTGTGTGTTCACCATCGCGTTCAGTCTGTTCTGGATGGCGCTGCCCCGCCTCCCCCTGCCGGAGGCCCCGGCGGACGAAACTCCGCCCATTTCCGGCAGCGTCAGTTCCCTGGTCCAGGCGGCAGCTCCCACGGCGGCGGGCTACTACCTGTGCGACACCGGCGGCCGGGTGGCCGTGTATGCCTGCAATGCCGACGGCACCCCCGGTGCCCTGCAGCAGCTCACCGGCATCTATGTGAACCTTCTGCCCGAAAACGACGTACTGCGCATCCGGCGCGGCATCCGGGTGCACAGCCTGCCGGAGCTGCAGGCCCTGCTGGAGGACCTGGGCGGGTGATTTTTCTCAGTTTCTTCCAATTTTTATTGACATTGATGCATTAGAATTATATAATCAGAGCATCGAAGCAAAGATTCTTAGTTCCGGGCTTCCGGAGGGAAGGAGTGCATCCAAATGTCTGAACCGGTCAGCATCCGCTACAAGTGCAAGTTCTGCGGCAATCAGCAGAACAAGAGCCTGCGCTCCGGCCCGCCCAACCCCGGCGTCTGCCTCAAGGCACCGGAGGACGGCAAGGGCTGGCATGGCCCGCACAAGTGGGTAGCCGTGCCGCACTGAGCCCGCACCTCATTTCCGGCATCCATCTGCGCAAAACAGCCCCGGACCGAATGGTCCGGGGCTGTTGTTTTTTTTTTTGGGGGGGGTCAGGCTTCCATCTGCTCCAGCGGCACAAGGTACTCCTTGCGGCACTGCTCGTACTCCAGCATGTAGTCCTTGGTGGGGTTGTGGTGCATGATGCTCTTGAGGGTGTGGGAGTCGTAATCCTCGCCGCCCTCCATGCCGATCATACGCACGGCCACATTGGAGCAGTGGTCGGAGATGCGCTCCACGTTGTTCAGCACGTCCAGGAACACCACGCCGGTGTCGATGGAGCACACGCCGTCCTTCAGGCGGCGGATGTGCTGGTCGCGCAGGCGCTCCACCATCACGTCGATCACCTCTTCCAGCGGCTCCACCTGCATGGCCTTCTGGGTGTCGTCGCCCTCAAAGGCCTCGCCGGTCACGGTCAGGATGCGCTCCACGGCCTTTTCCAGCAGGATGAGTTCCTTCTGGGCGCTCTCGGAGAAGGAGGCCTCCTTCTCGTTCAGCTCCTCGGCCTTTTCCATGATGTTCACGGCATAGTCGCCGATGCGCTCGAACTCGGTGACAAAGTTCAGCAGCTCGGTCACGGCATGGCTCTCGTCATCGCCCAGCTCCTGATCGGTCATCTTAATAAGGTAATTGGAGATGGCCACCTCCATGCGGTCGATGAGGTTCTCCCGCACCTTGATGGCGCTCACGGTGTCCTCGTCCATCTTCAGCAGCAGCGGCGCAGCCAGATTGACGTTGCGGGCGGCACGGCGGGACATTTTGACCACCGCGTTCTTGGCTTGCTGCAGGGCCACGGCCGGGCTCTTGAACAGACGCTCGTCCAGCACCGGCATGCTCAGTTCCTGCGCTTCCTCAGCGTTGTCCGGCACCGTGAGCATGGCCAGCTTGGACAGCACCCCGCTGCACGGCAGGAACAGCAGCATGGCACACACACTGGACAGGGTGTGGATGTTTGCGATGGAGCTCTTGTTCATCACGTCATGCCACATGGGGATGCCGAAGGTGAACTGCACCGCATAGATCAGGGCCAGCAGTACGATGCTGCCGATCACGTTGAAGTACAGGTGGATGAGGGCGGCGCGCTTGCCGTCCTTGGAGGAGCCGCCGATGGTCAGCAGCGGGGTGAAGGCCGTGCCGATGTGGGCACCCAGAATGATGGGGATGGCCGAACTGAAGGTGACCAGGCCCGTACTGGACAGTGCCTGCAGGATGCCCACCGACGCCGAAGAGGACTGGATGATCACCGTGACCACCAGGCCCACCAGCACGCCCAGGATGGGGTTGGTCATGGAGACGAACAGGTTCTGGAACGCGGCGCTTTCCCGCAGGGGGGACACGCCGGTGTCCATCAGGCTCATGCCGGTGAACAGGATGCCGAAGCCCAGCATGATCTGGCCGATGTTCTTCTTTTTGGCGTTGCGCAGGAACACATAAAAAATGCAGCCGATAAACGCCACCACGGGCGCAAACGTCTTGGGCTGCATGAGGGTCAGCCACAGGCTGTCGCCTGAGATATCCGCCATGCGGATCAGCTGACCGGTCACGGTCGTACCAATGTTTGCACCCATGATCACGCCCACCGACTGCGTCAGCGTCATGATACCGGAGTTGACCAGGCCCACACAGATCACCACCGTGCCAGCCGACGACTGGATCACGCCCGTGATCAGGGTGCCAAAAATGACACCTTTGATGGTGGAGGAGGTCAGTTTTTGCAGCACCCCCTGCATTTTGCCGCCGGCCAGCTTTTCCAGGCCCGCGCCCATGATCGACATGCCATACAAAAACAACGCAATGCCGCCCAGCAGAGAGGTAATGTGTGTGATATCCATAGCGATACTCCTAAATACGATCTTCCTGTTTCTTCCAATAACAGCACACAGCCGCCGGGCCCTGCCCCGCCTTTGGCGGGACCCGTACCCCGGCAGCCGTTTTTCCTTTGTCATGCAGCGCCCCCATGCGTCCACGCGCACGGCTCCGTTTCAGCGCTCACACCATGCTTATTATACCATCAATCCCCCTGCCACAACAAGGTTTATTTTACAAGAAAATCACTTTTTCCACACATTTTGCTGGTTTTCAATCGTTTCGTCACGATTCCTTTTCAAATATTTTACGCAGATTTTACATTAGTTGTTTCAAACCATGTCACTCGGCCAGCTCCTCCATCGCCTCACGCACGGTATCGGCCGAAAAGAGGAACACCCCGCTGCCGGTGTACACCTCCACATGGCTGCCCACATAACGCATCTCAAAATCCTTCATCGTGTTCCCCTCCTGTTTTGTTCTGTCGGGAGCCTGCCTGCACCGGGCGATTCCCGCTGCCGGCGGCTCCCTGTGGCTGTATTATCGCACATGCGGCATCCCATAAATCGGACTTTCAAGTCTTTTCCGGGGATTTTTGCACAAAAAATGCTCCACCCTCCCAAAAATGGGAAGGTGGAGCATGGCAGGTCCGGCTGTTTTCCGGCGCTCAGTGGGCGGCGGCGTATTCCGGCACCACACGGCCGGGCTGCGGCGCTTCCTCCGCGCGGGACTTTTCGTAGCAGTAGCGGATGATGGCCTGCCGGCGCACGATGCCAATGAAGATGCCCCGGTCATCCACCACAGGCACAAAGTTCTGGTTCATGGCGGCTTCGATCAGCTGGTCCATGCTGGTGGTCACGGTCACCGCCTTGTAATCCCGCTTGTGGGGAAAAGCCGAGATGGGCACGTCCTCTGCGGCTTCCAGATCCAGCCCGTGGTATTTTTTCAGCCCCCAGAGGATGTCCCCCTCGGTCAGGGTGCCCACATACTCGCCCCGGCGGTTGAGCACCGGGATGGAGGCGTAGCGGTTGTTCTCCCATTTTTCCAGCGTCTGCCGGAGGGTAAAATCGTCGTAAACGTACATCAGATCCTGCTTGGGGGAGAGGAAAAACAGAATGTTCATGCCAACAACTCCTAAATCGGTATTTTATGCACGGCGTGTGCGGCCGGATGGATGATTTGGGTCTGCTCGTTTTACAGGGGACACACACCGCCCGGTGCGCATCCCCTCTCTCTGCTTTCATTTTAGCACTTTTTCATAGAGGGATAAAGCATCCGGAGGGAGTTTTTATAATTTTTTTACAGATTGTTTGCAGGCATCCGTCATACTTCTGCCGCAGCGCGGCCGCTGTGCACCGGACAGCATATCACACCCGGACGGTCATGCCCTGTCGAACGAACGCACTGCTCTGCCCAGCCGTACAGTTTTGCCCGCAAATTTGTGGGCAAAGGACGCAAAACAGCCAAAAAAGCCCCGCTGCCAGCAATTTGAACTGTACAACCGCGCATCGAAGTTGTATAATAGAGTGGGTGTTTCTCGGTGCAGTCTGCGGTTTTGGCCCGCCTGCACGGCCCCAGACCCTGAATGTGTTTTCTGAAAAATAACATAAAGGAGCAGAGCGATTATGATCACTTCCCGTTTCCCGCTGGGAGATGTCAGCTTTACCGCCGGGTATTTTTCGACCCTCGTGGGTGAGGCGACCAAACACTGCTACGGCGTTGCCGCAATGGCACCCCGTGATATGACCGACGCTGTGCGCAGCCTGGTCCATGGTTCCGATTATTCCGAAAAGGGTGTCCGCGTCACGCAGGAGAATGGACGTCTCGTGATCGAGCTGCACATCGCTGTCAGCTATGGGCTGAACATTTCCACCGCTGCCCGCAGCATCTCGCACCGCGTCAAGGACGAAGTCGAGCAGGCCACCGGCCTGAAGGTCGCCCGCGTGGTGGTCTCGGTGGACGATGTGATCGCCTGATGCCCGTCTGTATCCCCGGCTGCCGGAATTTTTCCGGCCTGATAAGGAGTTTAAAACAATGATTTCTGGTAAGATCCTGCGCGACGCCATCATTTCCGGCGCCAACAACATCAACAATCAGCGCTCCCGCGTGGATGAGCTGAACGTCTTCCCCGTCCCGGACGGCGACACCGGCACCAACATGGGCATGACCGTGGGTGCTTCCGTGCGCGAGCTGGAAGCCCTGGATGACAGCTGCACCGTGGGCGAAGCCGCCAAGACCGCTGCCTCTGCCATGCTGCGCGGTGCCCGCGGCAACTCCGGCGTCATCACCAGCCTGCTGTTCCGCGGCTTCTCCAAGGCGCTGGAAGGCAAGAAGGAAGCCGACGCGGCCGACATCGTGGCTGCCCTGCAGAAGGGCGTCGAGGGTGCCTACAAGGCCGTGATGAAGCCCACCGAGGGCACCATTCTCACCGTGGCCCGCGTGGCCAGCGAAAAGGCTGCCGCCAGCGATGCCGCCGACGTGCCCGCCCTGTGGGACGTTGTGATGGCTGCCGGTCAGGAAGCCCTGGACGACACCCCCAACCTGCTGCCCGTCCTGAAGAAAGCCGGCGTCGTGGACGCAGGCGGTCAGGGCATCCTGATCATCTTTGAGGGCATGGGCAAGGTGTTCCACGGCGAGCCCATCGTGGCCGGCGGCGAGGCTGCCCCCAACAAGGCAAAGCTCTCCACCGAGAACGCCGGCAAGGGCGTGTTCACCGACGACCTGATGAAGGTGGAGGACATCAAGAACGGCTACTGCACCCAGTTCCTCATCAACAAGAACGAGGGCGCCAGCGCCGCAAAGATGCGTGCCTTCGCCGAATCCAACGGCGACAGCGTGGTGTGCATCGAGGACGACGACGTCATCAACCTGCACGTCCACACCGCCGACCCCGGCAAGATCCTGAGCGAGGCCATCAAGTACGGCTACCTGACCAACTTCAAGATCGAGAACATGCACGAGCAGTTCCTGGCCCGCCAGAAGCAGGGCAAGAGCCTGGAGAAGCAGGCCTCTGCCGAGAAGGCTCCCTCTCAGGCCAGCGAGTTCGTCTACGCTGCTGTGGACCCCAGCCGTGACTACGGCTTTGTGGCCGTGGCTGCCGGTGAGGGCCTGAAGTCCGTGTTCACCGACCTGGCTGCGGACGCCGTGGTCTCCGGCGGCCAGACCATGAACCCCTCCACCGAGGACATTCTGGCAGCCATCCAGAGCGTACCGGCCAAGACCGTGTTCGTTCTGCCCAACAACAAGAACATCATCATGGCCGCCGAGCAGGCCGAGAAACTGGCCGACCGTCAGGTCGTGGTTCTGCCCACCCGCACCGTGCCCATGGGCATCACCGCCATGCTGAACTTCGACCCCTCCGTGAACGCCGAGACCAACACCATCAACATGATGGCGGCTGCCGACAAGGTGTCCACCGGCCTGATCACCTACGCCGCCCGCGACAGCGAGTACGACGGCAAGCGCATCAAGAAGGGCGAGATCATGGCACTGGAGAACGGCAAGATCGTTTCCACCTCCACCGATATCACCAAGGCCACCTATCGTCTGGCCCGGGGTATGTGCAAAAAGGACTCCAGCTTCGTCACCATCATTTCCGGCTGCGACGTCAGCGATGAGGACGCCGAGAAGGTCACCGAGATGGTCAAGGCCAAGTGCCCGAACCATGTGGAGGTCAGCCACATCCGCGGCGGTCAGCCCGTGTATTATTATATGATCAGCGTGGAGTAAGCAATTCCTCCGGCTGACCTGTTCCCTGAAAAACAGCAACTCCCCCTGCCGTGAGCAAATGCCCACCGCAGGGGGAGTTTTTGTTGTGTTCAGAAGAAGCTCACCTGGCTGCTCTCGGGCAGGTCTCCCAGTGCGCCCACCTGACGCAGACGGTCCAGGATGCCCTGACCGACGCCGGAGGCCTGCTGCAGCTCTTCCACCGAGAGGTACTCTTCGCCGTGGATGGTCACCCGCTCCAGCGCGTCGGCAGCAGCACCGCCCAGACCCTTCAGAGAACTGAAGGGCAGGCGCACCTTGCCGTCCTCCACCACATATTTGGAGCCGCGGCTCTTGCCCAGCTCGATGGGCAAAAACTCGTACCCGCGCACCAGCATTTCGTTCACCAGCTGCAGGCTCACCAGAACGTCCTCGTCCTTGGCGTTCTTTTCCTCCTTCAGGCGGCGCTTGACCTCTTCCATGTGAGCACGGGCCACAGCAGCCCCGCCGATGGCGGCCTCGTAGTCGATGTCGTCGCCGCGCACGGTGAAGTACACCGCATAGAAAGCCTGCGGCTTGTAAATTTTGAACCACATCAGACGGATGGCACTCATCAGGTAGGCCACCGCGTGGGCCTTGGGGAACATATATTTGATCTTGCGGCAGCTCTCGATGTACCAGTCCGGCACATCATGCTCCCGCATGGCTTCCTCCCAGCCGTCCTTGAAACCGCCCTTGGCCACCTTGCCCTTACGCACGGCCTCCATGATGTCAAAGGCCATCTTGGGTTCCAGCCCCTTGCGCAGCAGGTACAGCATGATGCTGTCACGGCAGCCAATGACCTCTGCGATGGTGCAGGTGCCGCTGCGGATCAGCTCATCCGCGTTGCCAGTCCACACGTCGGTGCCGTGGGACAGGCCCGAGATCTGGATCAGCTCGGAGAAGTTCTTGGGCCGGGCTTCCACCAGCATACCGCGCACGAAGTTCGTGCCCATTTCCGGGATGCCGAAGGTACCGGTCTGGCTGTCGATCTGTTCCGGGGTCACGCCCAGCGCTTCCGGGCTGGTGAGCAGGCTGTACACCTTGGGGTCGTTCATGGGGATGCTGTCCACCGGGATGCCGGTGTATTCCTCAAAATACTTGTAGAAGGTGGGCATATCGTGGCCCAGCTCGTCCAGCTTGAGCAGGGTATCGTGCAGATACTTGAACTCGAAGTGAGTGGTCAGCAGGCCGCCGGCCACGTCATCTGCCGGGTGCTGGATGGGGCAGAAATCGTAAATTTCATAGGTGTCCGGCACAACGACCATGCCGCCGGGGTGCTGGCCCGTGGTACGCTTGACGCCGGTGCAGCCCAGCGTCAGGCGGTTTTCCTCCGCATGGTTCACGGTGCGGCCCCGCTCTTCCAGATACTTCTTGACGTAGCCGTAGGCGGTCTTGTCCTGAATACCGGACACCGTACCGGCCTTGAACACGTTGGCCTTGCCGAACAGCTCCTCGGTGTAGCGGTGCACGTTGGACTGATACTCACCGGAGAAGTTCAGGTCGATATCGGGTTCCTTGTCGCCGTAGAAGCCCAGGAAGGTCTCGAAGGGGATATCGTGGCCGTCCACCAGCATCCGGGTGCCGCAGTGGGGGCAGTTCTTGTCCGGCAGGTCAAAGCCGTCGTCCACGCTGCCGTCGGTGATGAACTCGCTGTGCTTGCACTTGGGGCAGCGGTAGTGCGGCGGCAGGCTGTTCACCTCCGAGATGCCGGAGAAATGGGCCACAGCCGACGAGCCGACCGAACCACGGCTGCCCACCTGATAGCCGCCCGCGTTGGAGTAGGCCACCAGCTTGACCGCGATGACATACAGCACCGCGTAGCCGTGGCCGCAGATGGAGTCCAGCTCCTTCTGCAGCCGCTTTTCCACGATCTCGGGCAGGGGGTCGCCGTAGTCCCGCTTGGCGTGCTCCCAGGTGGCGTCGCGCAGCTGCTGTTCCGCGCCCTCGATGCTGGGCGGGTAGGTGCCCCGCGGGATGGCCCGCACGGTGTTGTCGATCATGGCCGCGATCTTGCGCGGGTTCTTGACCACCACCTCATAGGCTTTCTCCTTGGGCAGATAGTAGAACTGGTCCAGCATATCCTGTGTGGTGCGGAAGAACAGCGGCGGCTGGTTGTCGGCATCCTTGAAGCCGTTGCCCGCCTGCAGCACCGCACGGTACACGGCATCTTCCGGCTCGGTGAAGTGCACGTCGCCGGTGGCGATCACCGGCTTGTGCAGGTCCTCGCCCAGCTTTATGACCGTGCGGTTGAAGTCCTTGATTTTCTCCTCGCTGTCCACCTTGCCCTCGCGCACCATGTAGGCGTTGTTGCCCAACGGCTGGATCTCCAGAATGTCGTAGTAGGAGGCAATTTTCTTCAGTTCCTCATAGGGGGTGCCGTCCACGATGGCACGATACAGCTCACCGGCCTCGCAGGCACTGGTGAGCAACAGGCCGTCCCGGTATTTATTCAGCAGGCTGCGGGGCACCCGGGGCTTTTTGAAGAAGTAGTTGACGTGGGCCTCGCTCACGATCTTGTACAGATTCTTCAGGCCCATCTGGTTCTTGACCAGGATGATCAGGTGGTAATACTTCTTTTTCAGCACTTCCCGGTTGCCGCCCAGGCCGGTGTTGATCTCGCTGACCTTCGTCACCTGTTTTTCTTCCAGGTCCTTGAGCATCACACAGAAGATGCGGCCCAGTGCGGCGGAGTCCTCGCAGGCGCGGTGTGCCTCGTAGGCGGGCAGCTCCAGATGCTTGTTGATGGTGCCCTGCTTGTAGTTGTGCAGGCCCGGGTACATCGCCTGCGCCATGGTCAGGGTGTCGATATAGGTCACATTTTCCAGCGAGATGCCGCTGCGCTTGGCGGCGGCCCGCAGAAAGCGCATATCGAAGGAGTGCACATTGTGGCCCACCAGAATGCGGCCCCCCGCAAACTTGAGGAAGGCTTCCAGCGCTTCCTTCTCGCTGGGAGCATCGGCCACCATCTCGTTGGTGATGCCGGTGATCTCGGTGATCTTGGGGGTGATGGGCTTGCCGGGCTTGACAAAGGTGTCAAATTCCTCCATCACCTCGCCGTTGCGCACGATGACGCCGCCGATCTCGGTCATATACTCCACGCCGGGGTCCAGGCCGGTGGTCTCGGTGTCGAACACGCAAAACTCGCCGGTCAGGGGCTGCTCCTGCACGCCGTACACGCAGGGGATCATATCGTCCACAAAGTAGGCCTCACAGCCGTAGATGAGCTTGAAGTCCGGGTCTTTCTTGTGGATGTCATCGGCCGCCAGCATGGCTTCCGGGTAGCCCTGACACACGCCGTGGTCGGTGATGGCAATGGCCGGGTGCCCCATGCGGTGGGCCAGCCGCACGATGCCGCCGGGGTCGCAGAAGCCGTCCATGCTGGACAGTTTGGTGTGCAGGTGCAGCTCCACTCGCTTGACCGGGGCGGTGTCCTCCCGCTTTTTGCGCTCCACGAACAGCACATCGTAGGGGTACACGATGTAGTCATGCTCGTACTTATCATAGGAGCAGTCGCCGCGCACGATGACCGTGGTACCCTTGCCGATGCTCTCCCACTTGGAGCAGTCCTCGCCCTCCTGCGCGCGGATCTTGAGGTTGATGGAGCCGGTGTAGTCGGTGATGGACACGGTGTAGATCTTGCGATAGTTGCCCTTGACCTCGGTAAAGAACACATCGCCCCAGATGGTGCACTTGCCGCCCTCGCCGCCCAGATCCTTGAGGGGGGTGAGGTTTTTGGGGGTGAACATTTTGCCGTGGAAGATGGTCACCGGCTTGTCGGTCAGGTCCAGCCCCTCCACCTTGATGGACGGAGCGGTATTCTTTTTCTCGAACTTGACCACCGGCGGGGCGATCTTGCGCTCCAGCTTTTCCTCCATCTGGTGCTGCTCGGCCTCGCTTACAGCGCTGATCAGGCTGACTTTGGGCGTCACCCCGGTGTGGCGGGCGATGCAGTCTGCCAGCAGCTTTTCAAAGCCCATCTCCTGCAAAAACTTCGTGCCGTGGCGCACCCCGACGGTGATGCTCTGCCCCAGGATGGTGATGCTGCACCGGTCCAGAAAGCCGTTGATGGGCACACCGTCCGCCTTCATTTCCTCCAGCAGGTCCCGCAGGGCCGTTTCGTCCAGCATGGCATAGCCGAAGTGGTTCTCGATCTTCAGTTCAAAGCCCTCATAATCCGGCTGCAGCGAAGCCAGCAGCCGGGCGCACAGGCCCTTGTCCAGCGGGGCGGCGCTGCGCAGGGTAAAAATGACCTGCTGGCTCTGCCGCAGCATGCGGGCATGTTCCACGATCACCTGCCCGAAGCAGGACGCAAACGCCGGGTCCGCCATGAACTGCGGCCAGAGCTGGGAAACGAGTGGTGTCACGGGTGATACTCCTTTTTATACAGCACAAACTGCCGCGCCTGTGTCCGCAGGCGTGGCAGCAGAGAAAATACAGTGTTTACAGTTTATAGATCTCGTCCATGAACTGGTCCAGAATGTTGTCACCGGTGAGCTTTTTCACCGGCTTGCCGTGGAGGAACAGCACGGCTTCGCCCTTGCCGCCGGCAATGCCGATGTCGGCCTCCCGGGCCTCACCGGGGCCGTTGACCACGCAGCCCATCACGGCCACCTTAATGGATTTCTTGTAGCCCTGCAGCCGCTTTTCCACCTCGTTGGCGATCTCGGTGCAGGGGTACTGGGTGCGGCCGCAGGTGGGGCAGGTGATGACCTCCGGCCCTGCCACCGGGAAGCCCACGGCCCGCAGGATGTTGTAACCGGCTTCCACTTCCTTTTCCGGCTCGGCGGCCAGCGAAACGCGAATGGTGTCGCCGATGCCCTCCAGCAGCATGCCGCCGATGCCCATGCCGCTCTTGAGCAGGCCCATCTGGTAGGTGCCGGCCTCGGTCACGCCCACATGCAGTGGGTAGTCGGTGACGGCACTCAGCTGGCGGTAAGCCTCCATCATGCGGGGCACGTTGGAGTTCTTGATGGAAATGACGATGTTGTTGAAGTCGAACTTTTCCAGCAGGCGCACATGGTACAGGGCGCTCTCCACCATGGCTTCCGGGGTAGGGGCACCGTACTTGGCAAGAATGTGCTTTTCCAGGCTGCCGCCGTTGACGCCGATGCGGATGGGGATGTTCTTCTGCTGGCAGGCGTCCACCACCGCCTTCACCCGGTCGTCGTCGCCGATGTTGCCGGGGTTGATGCGGATCTTGTCCACGCCCACGTCGGCGCAGGCCAGCGCAGCGCGGTAGTCAAAGTGGATATCCGCCACGATGGGGATGCTCACCGCGTTCTTCACGGCCTCGATGCACTTGGCGTCGGCTGCGCTGGGGCAGGTCACCCGCAGGATCTGGCAGCCGGCGGCTTCGCACCGCTTTGCCTGTGCCACGTTGCCGGCAATGTCCTCCACCGGCACATTCAGCATGGTCTGCACCGCAATGGGATGGTTGCCGCCAATGGTCACATTGCCGATCTTCACTTCTCGTTTCAACTGCCGCATCCTGTGGTTCCCCTTTCTGTTATACAGCTCCGGTGATGAGCCGGATGATATCGTTGTAGGTTGCAAAGATCATCAGCCCGAACAGCAGCGCAAAGGCCGCAACGGTCAGGCTGCCCTGCAGCTTTTCCGGCACAGCATGGCCGGTGATGCCCTCAATGGCCAGGAACACCACCTTGCCGCCGTCCAGCGCCGGGAAGGGCAGCAGGTTGAAGATGCCCAGGTTGATGGTGATGAGGGCCAGCAGCTGCAGCAGATCCTGCCAACCGTAGCTGGCCGCCTGCCCGATGGCCGTCACGATGCCCACCGGCCCGGAAAGATTGTTGATGCTCTCCCGCCCGCGGAGCAGGTCCGCGAGGGAGGTAAAAATGATGCGCCCGTAGTACAGCATACTGTTGCCGGCCTCCCGCAGCACGCTGCGGGGCGTCTTGGCCAACCCGTACACGGTAAAGCCCAGGCTCATGTGCACCTGCCCGGCTTCGTCCGTCCAGGTGTCGAACTGCACATCCGGCAGCTCCACGGTCTGGCCGTCCCGCAGTACGGTAAAGTCAGCCCGGTACTGCTCGGTGCGCACCAGCTCATAGATGATATCGTTGGCCACGAAGCAGCGGCGGCCGTTCACCGCAACGATCTCGTCCCCCGCCTGCAGGCCGGTCTGGCCGCAGAGGGCACTGTCCTCCACGGCATAGATCACCTTGCTGGTCAGCGGGGAGCTCTGGGCCGTGAGCAGGATCAGCAGCACCACGAACCCCAGCACAAAGTTCATGACCGCACCGGCCACCATCACCAGCATCCGCTGCCAGACCGGGGCCTCGTTCAGGGGGATGCCGATGCCTTTTTCCAGCGGCACCGGGGCGGGTGCCGCTTCCTCCCGCCGGTCACGGGCGGCTTCGGCCTGCTGGCTCTCGGGGCTTTCCTCCCCTTCCAGCGCCACATAGCCGCCCACCGGCAGGGCCCGCAGGGTGTATTGGGTGCCCTTGCGGACTGTTTTCCAGAGGGCCGGGCCCATGCCGATGGAAAACTCGTTGACCCGGATGCCGCAGAGCTTTGCCACCGCAAAGTGGCCGAACTCATGGATGGCGATCACGGCGCTGAACACGAACAACGCTGCAAGCAGCGTGATAAAAACTGACATTCGTACTCCTAAAAATCAAAGATGTGCCCGCACGAACTCCCGTGCCATGCGGTCGCACTCGTACACATCGCTGAGGGTGTAGTCGCCGCCGAAGCAGTCGCTGTCCACGACGGCTTCCACCAGACGGCCGATGTCCAAAAAGCCGATCTTGTCCTCCAGGAACAGCTTCACAGCTTCCTCGTTGGCACCGTTGGCCGCACAGGGGCCAAGGCCGCCCTTCTTGATGGCCTTTTTGCAGGCGGCAAGGCAGCGGAAGGTCTCTTCGTCGGCCACATCAAAGGTCAGCACCTTCAGGGCCGCAAAGTCCAGCTCCGGCACCACGCCCGGCACCCGCTTGGGGTAGGTCAGGGCGTACTGGATGGGGATGCGCATATCCGGCACGCCCAGCTGGGCAATGACCGAATGATCGCTGAACTGCACCGCCGAGTGCACGATGCTTTGGCGCTGCACCACGATCTGGATCTTCTCCGGCGGCAGGCCGAACAGCCACACCGCCTCAATGAGTTCCAGACCCTTATTCATGAGGGTGGCGGAGTCAATGGTGATCTTGGCCCCCATGTTCCAGTTGGGGTGCTTGAGGGCATCCGCCTTGGTCTTGGTGCGCAGTTCCTCGGTTTTCATGCCGAAGAACGGCCCGCCGGACGCCGTGAGCAGGATCTTGGTCAGGCTGGGGGCGCTCTCCTTGTCCTGCAGGCACTGGAAGATGGCCGAATGCTCACTGTCCACGGGCAGCAGCTTCACGCCGTGCTGTGCCACCGCCCGGGTGACCAGATGGCCGCCGGTGACAAGGCTCTCCTTGTTGGCCAGGGCCAGATCGTGGCCGCTCTCGATGGCAGTCAGGCTGGCACCCAGGCCCGCAATGCCCACCACACTGTTCAGCACCACGTCCGGGCCGTCCAGCGCGGCCAGCTCCCGCAGGCCCTCCGGGCCGGTGAGCAATTTGGGCGCACCCGCCCGGCCGGACAGCGCGGCGTCCAGCTTTGCGGCGGCGTCCGGGTCGGTCATGCAGACGTATTTCGGGTGGAATTCCTCGATCTGCTGCAGGATCTTATCCACATGGCTGTGGGCCGACAGGCCGAACACCTCATACCCCTGTGCCCGGATCACATCCAGGCTCTGGGTGCCGATGGAGCCGGTGGAGCCCAGCAGCGTAATTTTTTTCGACATGGCACGTTCCCCCTTTTACTTGTAGAACACTGCGGTGATGACCATGGTCACAAAGGGCGCAATGAACATCACGCTGTCAAACCGGTCCAGAATGCCGCCGTGGCCCGGGAAAATGGTGCCGTAGTCCTTGATGCCGCACTGGCGCTTGACCACACTGGCAAACAGGTCACCATAAATGCCCAGCACCGCCGCCACACAGCCCAGCAGGGCAATGATGACGTACATCGACACGCCGATGTTGGAGCGGGTAAAGGCTTCCATGCGGTCGGCGGCCACCGAGTAGATCAGGGTCGCCACCACGCCGAACACCATGGTGCCCAGCACGCCGCCGATGGCACCCTCCACGGTCTTTTTGGGACTGACCACCGGGCACAGCTTATGCTTGCCGAAGGCGCGGCCCGCAAAGTAGGCGCAGGTGTCGCCGCCCCAGGCAAAGCAGAGGATGAGCAGGATGAAGAACACGGCATCGTAGCCGAACTGCTCCACCGGCAGCAGTTCCTTGAGCCGGATGAAGGAGTAGAAGCAGAAGATCACGATGCCCGAAAACACGAGCAGACCGCTGGCCTTCTGGTAGCTGATGGTCCCGTTGCGCACCACCAGATAGATGGCGTAAAAGGTGACCAGCACAAAGGACACCGGCATGACCAGACGGCGCATGACCATGTAGTTGGAGGTCATCACCAGCAGGGTATACGGCACCAGTGCCGCGTACATCAGCCAGTCCTTTTTGGTAAAGCCCAGCGCATTGTAGATCTCGTGGATGGCAATGAGCGTGATGGCTGCAATGACCAGATTGAAGATCAGCGTGTTGAAGGTGAACATGACGCCAATGAGGACGATGATGCCCACAATGGCTGTGATAATGCGTGTTTTCATAGGTTGGCTCTCCTTTGTTCTGCCGGAAGGCACTCCCCTCTTGCGGGTGCCGCACAACCCGAGGAACGGTCGGGTATTCCGGTCCCTGCGCCGTGCACAGGATATTTTGGGTGTCGTTGCTGCCTTACAGCCCGCCAAAGCGGCGGGACCGGTGGTTATACTCCTCAATGGCAGCGTCCAGGTCGGCACGGGTAAAGTCCGGCCACAGAACGTCCATTTCCACCAGCTCTGCATAAGCGGCCTGCCACAGCATGAAGTTGGACAGACGCTTTTCTCCGCTGGGCCGCAGGATAAAGTCCGGGTCCTTCTGCCCGGCGGTGTACATGGCATCGCTGAGCATCTGCTCGGTGATCTCTTCCGGCTTCAGCTGCCCGGCTGCGGCCTTTTCCGCCAACTGCTGCGCGGCCCGCACGATCTCCGGGCGGCCGCCGTAGTTGATGGCAATGTTCAGGGTCATGCCGGTCTTGACTGCCGACTCCCCTTCCAGCTTGTTCATCAGCTGCTGCAGCTTCTCGTCCAGCACGGTGCGGTCGCCCATGAATTTGATGCGGATGTTGCGGTTCTTGTAGTCAAACCCCTTCAGCAGGTATTCGCCGAACAGCCGCATGATGGCGTTCACTTCTTCCAGCGGGCGCTTCCAGTTCTCGGTGGAAAAGGCATAGAAGTACACCGACGAAACGCCCAGCTCGTCGCAGTAGTCCGCGATATCGCTGAACACCTCGGCGCCTTTTTTGTGCCCGGCAGTGCGGGGCAGGCCCCGGTTCTTGGCCCAGCGGCCGTTGCCGTCCATGATGATGCCGATGGACAGCCCCTCCGCAAACTCTCTGGGATGTGCCATTTGCTCCTCCCGGCAGCATTGCTGCCCTGAAAAAAGTGCCGCGCACCACAGGCGCTGCTTTTTGAAAAGCGGCTCCCCCACCAGCGCACGACACCTTACATTGTTGTTCTGCTCAGCGCAGCCGGATCAGACGGACATGATCTCCTTCTGCTTTTCTTCCACGGCAGCGTCGATGTTCTTGATATACTTGTCGGTCAGCTTCTGGACATCCTCTTCCATGGTCTTCTGGCTGTCCTCGGTCAGCTCACCGGCCTTCTTCATGACCTTGGCCTTGTCCATGGCGTCGCGGCGGATGTTGCGCACAGCCACCTTGGCCTCCTCGCCCAGCTTGGAGACTTCCTTGGCCAGCTGCTTGCGACGCTCCTCGGTGGGAGCCGGGAAGTTCAGGCGGATGGTCTGGCCGTCGTCGATGGGGTTGATGCCCACGTCGCTGGCCATGATGGCCTTGCTGATGGCACGCAGCAGGGTGCGGTCCCAGGGGGTGATGGTCAGGGTGCGGGCCTCGCTGACAGCCACGGATGCCACCTGCTGGATGGGGGTGGGCGCGCCGTAGTAGTCCACGGTCACCTTGTCCAGCACAGCGGGGTTTGCACGGCCTGCACGCACAGCGGCCAGCTCGCGGCCCAGGTGCTCCACCGAGCTCTTCATCTTTTCTTCGTAAACCTTGGTGTTGCTGCTCATTGTTGTAGTCTCCTGTTTCTGTTGATATATTCGGTGGGCAGAGTGCACCGGGCAGCCCCGCCCTTCATTGTATGTTTCTGCGCAGAAGGCTATACGCGTTCAGCCCTCATACACCAGCGTGCCCACGTTCTCGCCCTGCACAGCCTTTGCGATGTTGTCCGGGTCGGCCAGATCAAACACCAGGATGGGCAGCTTGTTGTCGCGGCACAGGGTGGCAGCGGTGCCATCCATGACGGCCAGCTGGTCCTCCAGCACCTTGGTGAAGGTGAGGGTATCGTACTTTTTGGCGTCGGGGTACTTGTGGGGGTCCTTGTCGTACACGCCGTCCACCATGGTGGCCTTGAACATCACATCGGCGCTCACTTCCACGGCGCGCAGGGCCGTTGCCGTGTCGGTGGAGAAGAAGGGGTTGCCGGTGCCGCCGCCAAACACGGCGATCTTGCCCTCGTCCATGGCGCGCAGGGCGTCTTTGCGGGTAAAGGGCTGTGCCACCTGGGGCATGGTAATGGAGGTGAACACCTCGGTGGGCACGCCCAGCTGCTCCAGCTTGTCGGAGACGGCCAGAGCGTTCATCACCGTAGCCAGCATGCCGATCTTGTCGGCCAGGGTGCGCTCCATCTTGCCGCTGGAACGGCCGCGCCAGAAGTTGCCGCCGCCCACCACGATGCCGATCTGAACCCCCAGATCGTGGGCCTTTTTCACACCGCCGCAGATCGCATCCATGGTCGGCTCGTCAAAGCCCATGCCTTTTTCGCCGCCCAATGCTTCGCCGCTGATCTTGAGCAGGATACGCTGATATTTCAATGCCATAATCCAAACACCACCTGTTTATATTCCGTCGGGCTGTGTGCCCGACATTGTTATTCAAGTGTATTTTACAATAAAACACGCATAAAGTAAACAGGAAATCTGCCCAGAAAATATGGAACGTTTTATGAACAGGCCCCCGGCAAAATTGGGGCTGGACATTTTCCGGCAGACATGCTATACTAATCTTCGCAAATGCGGGCATCGTACATCGGCTAGTATATCAGCCTTCCAAGCTGAGGAGGTGGGTTCGATTCCCATTGCCCGCTCCACGAAAAAGGCACGCTGATTCGTCTGGAATCAGCGTGCTTTTCTTATTATTTACCACGCTTTTTACCTCACATAGCAAAACAGCAGGCAGTTCCCGTAAAAAGGAGCTTCCTGCTGTTGTTTTTCATTCTGTCAGGCCCAGGGCTGCAAACTCTCTTGCAAGGCCGTCCTCGTACACGGTGGGGGCGATGCGGTCGCACAGCTGCTTCAGCCGCTCCGAGCCGTTGCCCATGCACACACTGATCCCGGCAGCCTGGGTCATCTGCAGGTCGTTATCGCTGTCGCCAAAGCCAATGGTATCTTCCTGCGGGTGGCCCAGATGCCGGCAGATGGCCCGGATGCCGGTGCCCTTGTCGAATTTGCGGTTGATGAGCTCCCCGTTCACCATGCCGTCATCCATGGTGTCCAGGTTGCTCTCGCAGAACACGAACTGGTCCTGATACAGCCGCTTGGCCTCGTCCAGATCGTGCAGGTGCTCAGCAATGTACACGATCTTGTAGATCGGCTGGCCGTCGTACCGGTCCAGCGGGGTCAGGCTCATGCCGTCCTGCATCGCCTTGCGCCAGCGGGCTGCCTCGCTGTTCAGCGGCTTGTCCGGCGCGTCGGCGGTAAACTTCCAGCGTGCGGTCATCTTCGGCCCGGCAAAGGTCTCGTCACGGGACTCCAGCGTGTAGTCCACGCCGTGCTGCTCCAGCACGGCGCTCAGCCCGCTGCACTGTTCCGGCTCCATGGGCAGGTCCACCAGCACCTGCCCGTCGCAAAGCACATAGCCGCCCGCGCTGCAGATGGCACCGTCAAAACAGCCGTACTCCAGCAGCGGCGCGGTCATGCGCAGGTTGCGTCCGGTGCACAGAAACAGCTTGTGCCCGTTGGCCCGGGCCGCCCGCAGCGCCTGCAGGGTGCTGTCCGGGATGAGCATCTCCCCCGGCGGCAGCAGGGTGCCGTCAATGTCCAAAAAGATCAGCTTACGGTTCATGCGTCCTCCTTCATCCGGATCGAACCACGGTCCACCACGCTGTACCCCAGGGTGGTCTGGCGGACGGGGCCGCCGTTTTCCGGGTGCTCCAGCATCTGCAGCAGCATCCGGGCGGCTTCCACACCCACCTGTTTCTGGTAAAAGCGCACGGTGGTCAGACCCGGCTCCACAACGCCGCCCACCCAGCTGTCGCCAATGCCGGCCAGACTGACCTGGGTGCCGATGGCGCGGCCTGCCGCCCTGAGTGCCCGCATGGCCCCCAGCGCCACCGTGTCGGTCACGCACACCACGCCGTCCAGATCCGGGCAGCAGGCCAGCAGCTCGTTCATGCAGCGCTCGCCCTCTTCCATGGTAAAGGCAGAGCAGCACAGCCGGGGCAGCTTGTCGCCGTCCAGCCCGGCAGCATTCAGGGCGTCCTGCACACCCTGACGGCGCGCAAGCCCGACGGCCTGATCCTTCTCGGTGCCGCCGATGTACACCAGCCTGCGGTGCCCGCAGGCCAGCATCCGCTGGGCCAGCTCCCGGGCCGCACTGCGATCATCGTTGTACACGCAGGGCACCTCCGGGAAGCGCTGCCCGGTGACCACCAGCGGCACCCGGCAGGCCTTGAAGGCCCGGGCCAGCTGAGGGCTGTAGTAGCACCCCAGCAGGATGATGCCCGCCACATGATTGCGCTGCATGGCGGTCAGGTAGCCAAGCTCCCGCTGCTCGTCCAGCTCGGTGTTGCCCAGCAGAATCAGGTAGTTCTGTTGATCCAGTTCGCTGGCGATGCCGGCGGTGATCTGCCCCACCGACTGGGAGCTGATGCTGGGGGCAATGACCCCGATCTGGTTCACCCGGCCGGTGCGCAGAGTCTGCGCGGCGGCGTCCGGGCGGTAGCCTGTTTTTTCCACCACTTCCCGGATGGCTTCCCGCTTCTGTTCACTGAGCGGCCCGCCGTTGAGATATCGGCTGACTGCCGCGCTGGACACGCCAGCCATTTTTGCAATGTCACTGATGGTCATGGGGCAATTTCCTCTCACACGCTCTGCATCCCGCAGATTGTAAACGTTTTCACTTTCTATTATAAACCGGCCTGCACCGTCCCGCAAGGGGTGCAATGGCCTGTTTTGTTGCAGCGGCATCCCCAGTTTTTGGCAGTCCTGCACAAATCCACTTGCATCTGGCAAGCAGGGTCCAACTCTTTTTTGCTATTCCGGCGGGCAGCCCTTACAGGACACCCATGTGCAGTGCCCGCAGCAGCAGGCCCAGCACCAGCACCACCAGCAGCAGGGTCAGGATGGTCCTGTTCCCGGTGCGCTTCTTTTTGGAGCTGCGGCGTGCCGGGGCGCTGCGCTTGTGGGCAGCCGTGCGGCTGTTGTTCGACGCTTTCCCGCCCGACGTCCTGCTGCCGGTACGGGCCGCAGGCTTCGCCGCTTTGCTCTGCCCGCGGGTGTTGTCGGCCGGGCGAGCCGCCTTCCGGGCACCGCACTGCTCCAGAAAGCTCTCGGCCTCCCGGTAATACTGGGCCAGCTCGTTTTCCCGGAAGGCGGTGTCCGCATACCCTTCTTCCAGGCTCTCGATGGCCTCATGGAACAGCAGTGCGGCCTGCGCTGCATCCTGTGCATCGGCGGCGTGGGCCGCCTCGTTGCGGGCGGTGCGCACCGCGTTGCAGGCCCGGCGGGCTGCGCCGGGGTGCCGGGTATTGCCCAGCAGGTCCAGCGGTTTGGCGGCGTCCTTCTCCGGGTCCAGCAGCACCCGCATGCACAGGGTGGTGTCCAGCTGCTGCCAGCTGGTCTTGCCGCTCAGGTCCGGCATCCGGTCGTAATAGTCCGGGCTTTCCTTCTGGCGCTGGGCAATGTGCCGCAGCAGCGCGTCCAGACTGTGGCTGCCCGGCTTCTGTTCCCAGTGCCAGCGCAGCAGGCGGCGGCTGATCTCGTCGCATTCGGTCTTGATCTCAAATGCAGCCTGCAATGCTTCGTCCTGCATAATGGCCTCCTTTTTCCTTCTTGTGCAGAAAAGGCGGAGGTGGCACACGCCTTCCTCCGCCTTCTTTCTGCATTCTTTTACAGCATGAATTGATAATACACAAAGCCGCACAGGGCCACTGCCGCACAGACGATGGCCGTGATGGGCGGCACCCAGCGGATCAGCGCTTCGGCCACGCTGTCGCGGTCATCTTCCTCGTCCTCGTCCAGATCGTCATCCGGCACTTCCTGCACCGGTTCGGCGCGGCGGGAGGGCGTTGGGATCACCCGGGTGCCCTCGTCGGCACTGCTGCCCGGGAACGCTGCCCGGGTGGATGCATCCAGCACACGGGTGTGCTCCTCGGCATCCTCCAGCGGCTCGCGGCGGAGCTCAAAGGGTTCCACCTCCTCGGCCGGGCTGCGGGGTGCGCTCACCACGCGGGTGGGCTCCTCGCCAGCGGGTGCAGCTCCCACGATGCGGGTAGGCTCTTCCGCTGCGGCGGGCTGCGCCGGAACTTCGGCCGCGGGCCGGGCAGGCTGCTCCGGCTGCAGCAGCGTGTTCAGCGCGTTCTGCAGCAGGATGCGGTCACACCGGCACTCGGTGCAGTAGACCGTATCTTCCTCTTTGGGATGGAATGCACCGCAGGCGCAGTACCAGCCGTTCTCAAACACCTGGGGTTGATACTTCAGGCCGGTGCGGTTCATGCGGCTTTCCAGCGCCTTCTGCAGCTCCGGGCTCAGGCGGCGGGGTGCCGACAGGCGCACCCGCTTGATGTCCTTGAGGTGCACCACGCGCTTACCATTGTACACGTTGACCAGCGAGACGTCCACACTGGTGATGGCCTTGGACGTAATGAACACGGCATCATCCATGCCAAACAGCTCGCCGGGCTTCACTTCGATGTCCCGGTACTCAAACTGATCCTCACACAGGATCACGCCGTCCACGCCCTTGCACTTGAAGTGCACTTCCAGAGCGGTCAGGGTCACGCGGGAAATGTTCTTGAAGGTCAGGCAGACGGCATTCTCGCCGCTGACATCCCCCCGCAGCAGCTCCACGCAGACAAACTGCACCGGGCTGCCCGGGGTGTAATAGTTCGCACGGGTCCGTGCGACCGGGTTGAAGTTTTCCTCCACGACACTCGCTCCTTTCCGGGGTCATTCCGTTGCTTCCGGGGCATCCTGCTCCGGTGCGGGGTCCTGCTCCGGCTGCTGACCGGTCGGCTGTTCTGCCGTCTCGGCCTGCTCGGCATGCTCTGCGGTCTCTGCCTTCTCGGCGGTCTCCACAGGCTGGGCAGGCTGCACAGTCTGCTCCGGCTGCCCGGCATCCACGTCCTCCAGGGGAGGCAGGGTGCCCCCAGCCATAATGGTGTTGAACTGCTGCTCGTTGAGCTTTTCGCGCTCCATCAGGGCCTTGGCCAGTGCATGCAGCTGGTCGATGTGCTCGGTCAGGGTGCGGCGGCAGGTCTCGTAGGCCTCGTCGATGATATCCCGCATCTCGCCGTCGATCTCGGCAGCGGTGGTCTCACTGTAACCCTTGCCCTGGCCCAGATCACGGCCCAGGAAGGTCTCCTCCTGCGAGGTGCCGTAGACCACCGGGCCCAGACGCTCCGAGAAGCCGTACTTGGTGATCATCTGCCGGGCAATGTTGGTGGCCTGCTGCAGATCGTTGGAGGCACCGGTGGAGATATCCTCCAGGATCAGCTGCTCGGCCACACGGCCGCCCAGGCTGGACACGATGTCCTCGAACATCTCGCCCTTGGTCACATAGCTGCGATCCTTTTCGGGCAGGTACATGGTGTAGCCGCCGGCCTGACCGCGGGGGATGATGGTGATCTCATGCACGCGGGGGTGGTGCTTGCAGTAGAAGCCCGCCACGGCATGGCCTGCCTCGTGGTAGGCGGTAAGCTTCTTTTCTTCCGGGGTGACCACACGGCTCTTCTTTTCCGGGCCGGCCATCACCTTCATGGAAGCCTCTTCGATGTCCTCCATGGTAATGGCCTTGCGGCTGCGGCGGGCTGCCAGCAGGGCAGCCTCGTTGACCAGGTTCTCCAGGTCGGCACCGGCAAAACCGGCGGTGCGCTGGGCGATGACCTTCAGGGACACATCCGGGGCCAGGGGCTTGTTTTTGGTGTGGACCTTCAGGATCTCCTCACGGCCCTTCACGTCCGGCAGGCCCACATAGACCTGACGGTCAAAACGGCCGGGGCGCAGCAGAGCCTTATCCAGGATGTCGGCACGGTTGGTGGCTGCCATGACGATGATGCCATCGTTGGCCTCAAAGCCGTCCATCTCCACCAGCAGCTGGTTCAAAGTCTGCTCGCGCTCGTCGTGGCCGCCGCCCAGACCGGCACCGCGCTGACGGCCCACTGCGTCGATCTCATCAATGAAAATGATGCATGGCATCGTCTTTTTTGCTTTGTCGAACAGGTCACGCACGCGGGATGCGCCCACGCCGACGTACATTTCCACAAAGTCGGAGCCGGAGATGGAATAGAACGGCACCCCTGCCTCACCGGCACAGGCACGGGCCAGCAGGGTCTTGCCGGTACCCGGAGGGCCCACCAGCAGCACGCCGTGGGGGATGCGGGCACCCAGCGTATTGAACTTGTCCGGGCTCTTGAGGAACTCCACCACTTCCTTGAGTTCCTCTTTTTCTTCGTCCTCACCGGCAACGTCGGCAAAGGTAGCGGTCTTTTTGTTCTCGCGCTCATCCTTCACGCGGGCCTTGCCCACATTCATGATGCCGCCGCCGGCACCGCCGCCGCGCATCATGGAGAACAGCAGGAAACCGGTGCAGCCCAGCATGGCCAGATAGAACAGGATCTCCATCCAGGGGATGCTCTCCTTGAGCGGGGTATAATCATACTCCATCGGGGCATCGGGGTTTGCTTCGTCGTAGGCTGCAATGTAGCTGTCCACATTCTTGACGAACATGGAGGCATAGGGCAGCTTGTAGCGCACGGTCACGGTGCCGTCGCTGTTCTTCTCGGCCCCGGTGGAGCCGGAGGAGGAAGAGGACAGCATCCCGGACAGCAGCCCGCCGGTGGACTGCACCGTGCTCACGGACGACGGGTCCGGCAGGGCCAGCTTGCCCTCCTTGAGGGTCATGGTGAGCACACCGGTGTTCAGGTCCAGCGTGAACTTGGTGACCTGCAGGTTTTCAAAATACTGCACCGCCGTGGAGTAAACCATGGAGGACGAGCCGCCGCTGCTGCTGCCGCCGCCCAGCACGCTCCATACCATGAGCACGGCAGCCAGTGCCAGTGCCAGGATCAGCGGGTTGAAACGAGGTTTCTTCGGTTGCAAAAAAATCAACTCCAGTTCAGGGTGAATTTGATCCGGGACTTACTTCGTGTAGATCTCGGGCTTGAGCACGCCCACATAGGGCAGGTTGCGGTACTTTTCGTCGTAGTCCAGGCCATAGCCCACCACGAATTCGTCCGGCACCTGGAAGCCCTCGTAATCGGGCTGAATGTCGGCCTTGCGGCGGCTGGGCTTGTCGAGGATGGTGCAGATCTTGACCGAGTTGGGGTTGCGCATCTTGAGCATGGGCACCAGCTTGGACAGGGTGACACCGGTGTCGAGGATGTCCTCCACGATCAGCACATCCTTGCCGGACAGATCACCGTCCAGATCCTTGATGATCTTGACCAGACCGCTGGTCACGGTGTTGCTGCCGCCGTAGCTGGACACCACCATGAAGTCGATGTTGCAGGGGATGGTCACTGCCCGCATCAGGTCGGCCATAAAGACCACCGATCCCTTCAGGATGGACACCAGCACGAGGTTTTTGCCCTCGTAGTCCTTGCTGATGCGTGCACCCAGCTCCGCAACCTTGGCTTTCAGCTGTTCTTCCGAGACCAGAACGGTCTTGATGTCATCATTCATGCTCATGATGTTTCTCCTTTTTATCCCTTCAAGTTTCCTGTTCCATCTGCAGGATCTGCGTCGTGGTCTCATCCGGTGCAAGGCCCTCGGCAAAGCCGCTGCCGCACACCCAAAGCACCTCGCTGCCTGCTGCCAGCAGCGGCAGCGTGTCCCGCTGCTGCGCCGGGATGTCCGCTTCGTTCATCCATTTGCGCAGGCGGTTGTGCACCGCTCGCCCGGCGGGGCGGTAAACATCCCCCGGCTGGCGGGTGCGCAGAACAAGACCAGCATACAACGTAGTTATTCTAGCATAATCCGCCCGATTTTTTAAGTCTTTTTTATGAACGACTTGTATTTTTTCTTCAAAATCCGCCGGGAACACCCGTGCAGTCAGGGTTTTGCCCCCCGGCAGAGGCATCCGGGCCGGTTTTCCGGCCTGCAGGGCTGCGGTAAATGCGGCCGCCGCATCGGCGTCCCAGCCGGCAGATTCGGCCTGTGTTTCCTGCCGGAGCACCCCATCTGCCGCGCAGAAGCGGACCTTCCCGGTCAGCTGCACGGCTCCGCTGCCCTGCTGCACCAGCTGCGCCAACAGCCGGATATATTTTTCTTCCGGGTCCCGCACCGGGGCCGCCAGACGGTGCAGGGCCGTTTCCAGAATGGGCGCATCCGCTGCCGCCAGCGGCTCCAGCCGCCAGCACACGGGGTCCGTGTCCGACAGGCGGGCATCCATCAGCAGCGCTTCGGCCTTTTGGGCAAAGTAGGCGTCGGCCTGCGCCGCCTTCTCGCAGAAGCGGGCCAGATTTTCCACGGCTGCCTCGTTCGTGCTCCGCAAAGCAGGCAGTGCCGCCCGGCGCAGCCGGTTGCGGGCGTAGGCGTCCGTCTCGTTCGTCTCATCGGTGACCCATGTCTGCCCGGCCGCCCGGCAGACCGCCTCGGTGTCGGCCCGGTTCAGGCAGAGCAGCGGCCGCAGATAACACCCGCGCCGGGGCCGGATGCCTGCCGCGCCGTGCAGCCCGGTGCCCCGGGCCAGCCGCAGCAGCAGCGTTTCGGCCTGGTCATTTGCAGTATGGGCCGTTGCCACGGCATCTATCCCCTCTTCGCACAGGCGTTCAAAGCAGGCATAGCGCAGGCGGCGGGCCCAGTCCTCCCCGGCGTGGGGCGGCGGCGCATCCACCGTGTCGGCCAGTTCTGCCGCGTGGAACACCCGCAGCGGCACCCCCAGTGCTCCGCAGGCCTGCCGCACAAAGGCTTCGTCCCGGTCGGCGGCGGCGCCGCGCAGGCCGTGGTTCACATGGCAGGCTGAGAGGGTGTAGCCGAACTCCGGCTGCAGCGCCCGCAACAGGAGCAGCAGCGCCATGCTGTCGGCCCCGCCGGAAACCGCCGCCGCCAGCCGCAGCGGCTGCCCCGGACACAAAAGCCGGTTCTGCAGGCAGAAATCCCGCACCGCAGCCCGGCAGTCTTTCTCGTTTTTCATCGGTTCAGCGCTTGAAATCCACATCCATGAAGCGGGTGTGGGCACCGTCCCAGCCCAGCGGCACGGTACTGGTCTCACCATGGCGGTTCTTGGCCACGATGCACTCGGCCGTGTCGGCATCCACCTCGGCACCGTCCGGGTTCTGGCTGGCGTAATAGGAATCACGGTACAAAAACAGAACGCAGTCGGCGTCCTGCTCGATGGAACCGGAGTCGCGCAGGTCGGACAGCTGGGGCCGGTGGCTGGAGTTGTTGCCCTGCTTTTCCACCGCACGGGACAGCTGGCTCAGCGCGATGATGGGCACGTTCATTTCCTTGGCCATGATCTTGAGGTTCCGGGTGATCGAACTGATCTCCTGCACACGGTTCTCGGTGCGCTGGCCGGTGGTCATCAGCTGCAGATAGTCGATGACGATCAGACCTACGTTGGGGCGGGTGGGGTCCTGGTTCACCCGGCGGATCTTGGCCTTCATCTCGGTGATGGTGATGCCGGAGGTGTCGTCCATATAGATCGGTGCATCGTGGAGTTTTTCAGTGGCCAGCGCCAGATACTCCCAGTCCTCGGCGCGCAGGGCACCGGTGCGGAAAGCCTGGCTGTCGATGCCGGCCTCGGCGGACAGGATGCGGTTGGTGAGCTGCTCCTTGGTCATTTCCAGGCTGAAGATGGCCACCGGCACCTTCTGCTGCATGGCCACGCGGGTGGCGATGTTCAGCGCAAAACTGGTCTTGCCCATGCCGGGGCGGGCGGCCAGGATGATCAGGTCACCGCGGCCAAGGCCGGTGAGCACCGTGTCCAGCAGGCGGAACCCGGTGGGGATGCCCTTGTACTTGTCGGCATCCGGGCCGCTGATCTTCTGCAGGTTGGTCAGGGTCTCCACCATGCTGGAGGAAAGCGGGGTCAGGGCGCTGGAATCCCGGCCGGAGCGGATCTCGTAGATGCGCTGCTCGGCATTTTCCAGCAGCAGGTCGGCGTCCGGCTCGTCCCCGGCGTCCTGCAGGATATCCTTGGCCACGTCCATCAGCTGGCGCACCAGATACTTTTCCTGCACGATCTGGGCGTAGGCCTTCACGTTGGAGATGCTGGGCACCGTCTCGGCCAGACCGGTCAGGTACACCTTGGCTTCGTCCGCACTGGGGAACACTCCGTCCGAGATGACCGCATCCAGCAGGGTCACAAAGTCAATGGTCTGGTCGTTGGTGAACAGCCGCAGCATCTCGCTCCAGATCTGCGCGTTCTGCCGGGTATAGAACATTTCCGGCTTGATGATCTCCACCAGGTCGGTCAGGGTGTCGGGCTTGAGCAGCACCGCGCCCAGCACGCTCTGCTCCGCCTGCATGTTGAACGGCTGGTTGATGCCCACGCTCTCCAGATTCAGTTCGTTGTTATAATGTCGTTCGTTCGGCATGGTCCTTTATCCTTTTGCATTGTTGTCGTATCCGTCCAGAAACAGGCCGTCCACAATATTGCAGAACACCTCCGGCTGCCTGAGCGGATGTGCTCTGCCCTTCCACCACATGGTCGTGCGGCTGGCGGAAAGCACCCGGACTTCCCCGTTTTTCAGGGTATAGGTCACGGTCAGTTCCGGGTCTGTGGTGTCCGGCGCCCCCAGCTTATAGTTCAGCAGGTTGGCCGCTTTGACCAGCAGCTCAACATTCTCAGTGTCCGTGACCGTAACGGAACCGCTGTCCAGGCTCACCAGGGTGACGCTCTGCACATCCTCCGCCTTGGGCAGCCCCAGCAGCGGCACTCCATACCGGCCGATCCAGACCGCTGACGCGATCAGTACCGACAGCACCACGGTCAGCAGGGTCTGCAGCCACGCGGAATGCTTCTTTTGTACTTGCTTCATTTTCCGTTCCTCCCGGAAAAGCCAAAAAGCGCCCCCTGCTGTGAGGGGGCGCAGATTGGCAGAAAAATCAGGCCTGTTCCACTTCCACCTGGATCTTGAAGGAAGCCACAACGCCCACATGCAGGCGCACCTTGCCGTTGAACACACCGGCATCCTTGATGTCGCGGGTCTCCATCTCGATCTTCTTCTTGTCGATGGGAGCACCGGCCAGCTGTGCCAGAGCCTCGGCCACTTCCTTGCCGGTGACCTTGCCGTGCAGACGGCCGGAGGCACCGCCCTTGGCCTTGATGGTCACGGTCTTGCCTTCGATCTTGGCGGCCAGTGCCTTGGCAGCGGCCACATTCTCAGCTTCATGGAAATCGGCTGCGGCTTCTTTGCCGCGGGCCACGTTCACAGCGCTGGCATCGGCCACAGCCGCCAGCTTGCGCGGGAACAGGTAGTTGCGGGCGTAGCCGTCGGACACCTCATGGATCTCGTCCTTTTTGCCAATGCCCTTGATATCCTGCTTGAGAATCACTTTCATGTTTATCCCTCACTTTTCACCGGAACCCCGGTGCCGTTCTTGTGTTTATAGTATAGCGCATTTGTCGGCTTTGAGCAAGAGGGGCAGCCAACCATTTAAAATGGTCTCCGCTTCGCTCTGACCATATTCATCGGAAGTTTATGATTTATTTCGTGTTTGTCGCAGCCTGCGGGCTGCTCCAAACACCTTTTCACGCAAGGAGCTGCTGCCGTTGATAACTTCTCCCTGCAAAAAGTTGTGCAGAATGTTTTCTCTCCGGCCCCTCTTGTGAAAAATGCACTTCCGGAACGCCCGCAGGCGTTCCGGAAGTGCAAAAATCCAATTTATTTCCGCTATTTCTGGCCAGAGCACACGCGGCGGCCATTCTAAACGGTCAGGCTCTTATGCCAGTTCCTTCTGCACCACATCGAGTGCCGCCTCGATGACCTTGTCCATGTCGTAGTACTTGTATTCGCCCAGACGGCCGCCGAAGATCACACCCGGCTCGACGTCGGCCAGCTGCTTGTATTCGGCGTACAGAGCACCGTTCTTGGCGTCGTTGACCGGGTAGTACGGCTCGTCGCCCTTGTTCCATTCGGCACTGTATTCACGGCTGATGACCGTTTTGGGCTGGGTGCCGAACTCGAAGTGCTTGTGCTCGATGATGCGGGTGTAGGGGGTCTCGGCATCGGTGTAGTTCACCACGGCGTTGCCCTGATAGTTGTCGGTGTCCAGCACCTCGGTCTCAAAGCGGACGCTGCGGTACTGCAAAGCCCCCAGACGGTAGCCAAAGTAGGCATCCACCGGACCGGTGTACACCACCTTGTCGGCCAGCGCGTTCAGCGCCTCACGGTCAGCCAGATAGTCCACATTCAGGCGCACCTCGGTGCCCTCCAGCATGTTTTCCACCATGGCGGTGTAGCCGCCGTTGGGGATGCCCTGATACAGGGCGTTGAAATAGTTGTTGTCGTAGGTAAAGCGCACCGGCAGGCGCTTGATGATAAAGGCCGGCAGCTCGGTGCAGGGGCGGCCCCACTGCTTGCCGGTGTAGCCCTTGATGAGCTTTTCGTAGATGTCGGTGCCCACCAGACTGATGGCCTGCTCTTCCAGATTCTGCGGGTCGGTGATGCCTGCCTCCGCCTTCTGCTGCTCGATCCTGGCCTTTGCCTCGGCGGGGGTCACCACACCCCACATCTTGTTGAAGGTGTTCATGTTGAAGGGCAGATTGTAGATCTCGCCATGGTAGTTGGCCACCGGGCTGTTGGTGTAGCGGTTGAACTCCGCAAACTGGTTCACATACTGCCACACGGTCTTGTTGTTGGTGTGGAAGATGTGGGCACCGTAGCGGTGCACATTGATGCCCTCCACCGGCTCGGTGTAGATGTTGCCCGCAATGTGGCTGCGCTTGTCGATGACAAGGCACTTCTTGCCGGCCTTCTTTGCCTCGTGGGCAAACACGGCACCATACAGGCCCGCACCGACGATCAGGTAATCATACTGTTTCATGGGAAGAACCTCTCACTCTCATTTTTCTTCGGCACCGCTCTTTTTCTGGGATGCCCAGTAGTTGTCAATGGCCGTCTCGATGCGGGAGCGGGCCGCCTCCGGGGTGATGTGCTTGAGCTGTGCCGCTGCCATGGTCTGGTGGCCGCCGCCGCCCAGTGCTTCCATGATCACCTGCACGTTCACGGCACCCAGGCTGCGGGCCGAGATGTTCACCCCGGTGCCCACCTGCACCGCCACAAAGCTGGCGTCCACGCCCTGGATGCGCAGCAGGTCGTTGGCGGCCTGCGCGATGGCCACACGGGCCTCCGGGGCGATCTCGCCGCCCACCGAGATGGCGCAGTTCTTGTACATCCGTGCCTGCTCCACCAGTTCGGCCTTGGCCGCATATTCCACCATGGTCACGTCAAACAGCTGACGTACCCGCTCCGTCTCGGCACCGTAACGGCGCAGGGCCGCAGCGGCTTCAAAGGTACGCACGCCGGTGTGCAGGGTAAAGTCCTGCGTGTCCAGCAGGATGCCGGAGAGCAGGCCCTCGGCTTCCACCCGGTTGGGCTTGTCGTCGCGGTCGCCCACATACTGCAAAAGCTCGGTGACCAGCTCACTGGCCGAGGAGGAATAGGGCTCGTGGCAGACCAGATCCGGGTTCTGGATGTAGCCCACACCCTTGCGGTGGTGGTCGATGACAGCCACCTTGCCGCATTTTTCCAGGATCTCCTTGCTTTCCACAAGGCCCACCTGGTATGTATCCACCACCACGCACAGGGTGCGCTTGGAGATGATGGGCAGTGCGTCCTTCGGGTCGATGAAGTCATCCTTTTGGCCCGCCCTGCACAGCGCGTCGATCAGGCTGCCCGCCAGCGTGGCGTCCCGCTTCACGGCGATCACCGCCGGGACGTCGCAGATCTTGCAGATGCGCAATACGCCCTCGGCGGCACCAATGGCGTCCAGATCGCTCATGCGGTGGCCCATGATGACTACATGGTCCGCTTCCTTGATGAGTTTGACCAGCTGGTCGGCCACGATGCGGCTGCGCACCTTGCTGCGCTTTTCTACGCCATGGCTCACGCCGCCGTAAAAGGTAAAGCCGTCCGGCGTCATCTCGGCGGCCTGATCACCGCCGCGCCCCTGCGCCATGTCCAGCGCCTGCACAGCCATGTCCTGGGCTTCCCGCAGGGTCTTGGCCCCGCGGCCGATGCCGATGGACAGTGACAGGTTCACACTGGGGTCCAGCGCACGGATCTTGTCCAGCACGTCATAGCCGCGCTTGGCAAACTGCTCCATCTGGCGTTCTTCCACCACGGCGATGTAACGGCCGCTGGCCACCCGGCGCAGAAAACCGCTGCCCCGGCCGATCATATCTTCCAGGATGCGGTTGATGCCCTCCAGCAGGCGGGCGCGCTCACTGTCCAGCATGTCGCCGAACACATCGTCATAGCCGTCCACCAGAAACACCAGATAGCCCGGGCGGCTGGCCTTGTACTCCGCTTCGATCTTGCGCAGGGCGGTCTCCTCGTTCAGCACCAGCAGGGTCATGCACTCGGCCCCGCCGGGCACCGTGGAGCTGTGCACGCTCCAGAAGCCGTCTGCCAGCGTCAGCAGCTGGCCCTGCTGGGTGCGGCACTGCTGCAGGTCCAGCCCGGGCAGTACCTTCTGCACCCGGCTGGTCAGCATATCCTGCCCGCCCAGCAGACGGGCACGGAACTGCTCGTTGTACCACAGCACCGTTTCGCCGGACAGCAGAGCCGTCGGCTGTGAGAGCTGCTCCAGACTGAATTTTGTTTTGGATTTTTCAAAGTTGTCGCCGCGCACCCAGCGGGACAGCCAGCGGCGCAGCTGGTAGCGGAACGCCGCCATGCAGATGCCCCACGCCACCACCAGTGCCAGCAGCACCGGCCAGATGCTGGGCCGCTGGATCAGCAGGACCAGCGTGAGCAGGGCGCAAAGCACCGCCAGCGCTGCGGTCAGCATCTCCATGGTCCATCTCGGTTTCTGTTTCATCTGCTTTTCTGCCTCCCGGTCATATGCTGTGCCGCCCGGCGGCGCGCCCTGCTCATACCTCCATCAGGATGGGCAGGATCATGGGGCTGCGCTTGGTGCGCCGGTAAATATAGCTGCTCAACGCCTCCCGCACGCGGGTCTTGACGCTGTTCCAGTCGCGCACATGCTCGTCCACGCAGCGTTCCAGTGCGTTTTCCACGATGCTCTGGGCACCGTCCATCAGGCTCTCGTTCTCGCGCACATACACGAAGCCGCGGCTCACGAGGTCCGGCCCGGCCAGCACCTTGCCGGTCTTGCTGTCCACGGTAGCCACGATGATCACCAGACCGTCCTCGGACAGGTGCTTGCGGTCCCGCAGGACCACGTTGCCCACGTCGCCCACGCCCAGGCCGTCCACCATGACGGCACCGGCGGTGACCGGCTCGCCCAGCTTCATCTCGTCCTGGCTGAGGATGACGTTGGAACCATTCTCCGCGATCAGGATGTTGCTGATGGGGATGCCCAGACTGGCCGCCGTGAGGGCGTGCTTTTTCAGCTGCTTATACTCACCGTGCACCGGCAGGAAATATTTGGGCTTGGTCAGGGTGAGCATCAGTTTCTGCTCCTCCTGGCAGGCGTGGCCGGAAACGTGCACATCATACATACTCTCGTAGATGACCTCTGCGCCCAGCAGCAGCAGACCATTGACGATCTTGGTCACGCTCTTCTCGTTGCCGGGAATGGGGTTGGCGGAGATGATGATGAAGTCGCCGGGACCCACACGCACCTGACGGTGGCTGCAGGAGGCCATGCGGGACAGTGCGCTCAGGGGTTCGCCCTGGCTGCCGGTGGTGATCAGCACCACCTGCTCCGGCGGGTACTGGTTCAGCTCGTCCACGCTGATCAGCGTCCCCTCCGGGATGTGCATATAGCCCAGCTCCTGTGCCATGGCGGTATTGTTGACCATGCTGCGGCCGCTGAAGGCCACCTTGCGGCCATCCTCCACAGCCAGATCAATGATCTGCTGCACGCGGTAGATGTTGGACGCAAAGGTCGCAATGATGATGCGCTTGTTGCGGGCGCGGGCAAACAGGCTGCGGACACCGGCGGCCACCTTCTGTTCGGTAGCGGTAAAGCCCGGGCGCTCCGCGTTGGTGGAGTCGCTCAGCAAGGCCAGCACACCGCGCTGGCCATACTCGGCCAGGGTGGACAGGTCGGTCACACCGCAGGCCAGCGGGGTGTAGTCGATCTTGAAGTCGCCGGTCTGGATGATGGTGCCGGCGGGGCTGTCGATGGCAAAGGCCACGGCATCCGGGATGGAGTGGTTCACATGGATGGGCTCCACGGTGAAGCAGCCCAGCTTGATCTTCTGCTTGGGGGTGATCTCCACGAACTTGGTCTTGCCGGCCAGGCCGAACTCCTCCAGCTTATTCCGGATCAGGCCGCAGGTCAGGCGGGTGCCGTAGATGGGCAGGTCGAACTTCTGCAGCAGATACGGGATGCTGCCGATGTGGTCCTCGTGGCCGTGGGTGATGAGCAGGCCCTTGATGCGGTCCTTGTTCTGCACCACAAAGGTAAAGTCCGGGATCACCATGTCCACGCCGTACATCTCGCTGTCCGGGAACACCAGACCGCAGTCTACGATGATCATGTCCCCGTTGCACTCATACACGGTCATGTTCTTGCCCACTTCGCCCAGACCGCCCAGCGGGTAGATGTGGATGGGCGTTGCAGCCTCCTTGGGCTGCTGAGGCCGGCGGGGGCGGCGGTTGTAGTAGGGCCGCCGGGTGGTGCGGGGGCGCTTTTCCCCGGCCGCTGCCGGGGCTGCGGCTGCGTTCTGCTTTGCGCGGGCAGCCGGGACCGTGTTTTCTTTTTCTTTCGTCTGAGCCATTCTTGACCTCCAAAAATAATGGCGGCGCGGACCGTCTCCACAAGGGAGACAGCCGTGCGCTGCATGGGGAAGCACCGGATCTTTGCATCGGCTTCCGTTGGATGCACCGTATAGAATTGTCCTGTCAGCGTGCTTTTGGCACCGCTGGTCGTTCCACAAGAATCCCTCAGCCCGTACAGTCCATCTGTTCGATGCGACCGCGGCTTTTCTGCAGGAACGTCTGAGCGCACGCCTTCGGTGCGCCCCTATACGCATTTTGTTACGCTTAGTATAGTATTTCGCACCGGTTTTGTCAATTCCAAGGTTTGGCAAAGGGTGCCGTCTTTATGCATTGCCCCTTGACATCCCGGCCAAAATAGCGCTAAATAGAGATACTACTTTATAAAGGAGAACCCGCATGAAGCAGGTCGAAGTATACACCGACGGTGCCTGCAGCGGCAACCCCGGCCCGGGCGGCTGGGGCGCTGTGCTGCGCTACCGTTTCAACGGCAAAGTTTACGAAAAGGAATTGAGCGGCGGCGACGCCAGCACCACCAACAACCGCATGGAGCTCACTGCTTTCATCGAGGCCCTGCGCCAGCTCAAGGAGCCCTGCGAGGTGCGCTACTGCTCCGACAGCCAATATGTCATCAACGGGCTGCAGAAGGGCTGGGCCAAAGGCTGGAAGCGCCGCGGCTGGAAGAAATCGGACGGCTCTCCTGCCCTGAACCCGGACCTCTGGGCGCAGGCGCTGGAGCAGGAAGCAAGACACACCATCACATACGTCTGGGTCAAGGGCCACGCAGGCCATCCGGAAAACGAACGCTGCGACCAGCTGGCCGTAGCCCAAAGCAAAGCACACGGCGGGAGGCAGGGAACATGAACGACACATTTTTGCCCGGCAGCGGGTTTGACACCTACGAGAGCCAGGACAAGGTCCTGATGCAGATGGACGGCAGCACCGAGGCAGCCGTGGCGGTGCGCATCCTGCAGCAGCAGGGGTTTGCCGTGGTGGGTGCCGTGGTGCGCCTTCCCCCGGAGCAGGCCGAAGCCGCACAGAGAGCCAAAAAAGCCGCCGAGGCGCTGGGGATCGAGTGCATCCTGCTGAACGCCGAAGCGCTGGCCCAGCAGCCGGAAGCCGCCGGGGCCTGGCCGCAGTTCGCAGCCCTGCTCACCGCCGCCGACAAGCTGGGCATCCAGTACATCGGCAGCAGCCGCCGCGCCCGGCTGGAGGTGGGCACCGACGGCGTGCACACCGTGCTGCCCCCGGTGGACGCTGCCCGCGATGACAGCACCGCACTGGCTGCCCTGCCGCAGGAGACGCTGGCCCGTCTGCTGCTGCCTCTGGGCGAATTCGACGCTGGAGATCTGGCTGAGCTGGCGCAGGAGCTCCAGTTGTAAGACAACTTTTTCATAGTTCCCCATTCCGGGACGCAAAAAAGGCACCGCTTCTGCGGTGCCTTTTTTTGTGGATAAAGGTTTCGTGCCTCAGTCGTTCTGGGGGTGCACGATGTCGCGCCAGTCCAGATCGCCGCGCTCCAGGCCGTGGATCAGCACCTCGGCGGTGGCGATGTTGGTGGCCATGGGGATGTTGTGCACATCGCACAGGCGCAGCAGGGTCATCTCATTCGGCTCGCTGGGCTTGGCATTGATGGGGTCGCGGAAGAACAGCAGCAGGTCGATCTCGTTGCAGGCAATGCGGGACGCGATCTGCTGGTCGCCGCCCTGCACACCGGCCAGAAAACGCTGCACCTGCAGGCCCGTCGCCTCGGCGATGAGCTTGCCGGTTGTGCCGGTCGCCACCAACTTATGCTGGCTCAGGATGCGGCAGTACGCCGTACAAAACTGAACCATCAACTCCTTTTTGGAGTCATGCGCAATCAGTGCAATCGTCATCTGTTATCTCTCCTCTGTCGTGTCATTTGCGGAAATTTCCCTTTGTACAAAATGATATCACAAAATCCAATCATTTACAACCGGTTTTTATACAGAATATTCAATTTTGTCTTAAATTTTCAGAGTGTGCACCGCAAAACGACGTTAGTCTGCACTTCCCTGCTCCGGCTGTGTCTCATCCTGTGCGGCACCGGCAGTGTCCGTGGTATCGGCCGCGCCGGTCGTGTCATCCGAAGGATCCGCGCTCAGAGCAGGGTTCACATAGGGATCCACCTCCAGCGTGCCATCCTTCATGGCAAAGTAGGCATTGGCGATGTCCACCACCAGATCACCGGTGCGGGCACCGTAGCCGCCGTACTCCACCGTGATGCCGATGGCGATCTCCGGGTCGTCGGCCGGCAGGTAGGCGATCATCATCGCATTCAGGTAGTGCTTGCCGGGGGCGTAGGTCTCACTGCGCTGGGGGGTGCCGGTCTTGCAGGCAATGGCGATCGGGTAGCTGGAGATCTTGCCGGTGATGGTACTGGGCACCAGTTTCATGCCCTGCCGCACCAGTGCAAAGGTGGTGCCGTTGTCCTCCACCACATCCATCACTTCGGGCTGGGTCTCACGGATCACCTCGCCGGTATTCGTGTCGAGGATGGCCTTGACGAAGTGGGTACGGTAGCGCACACCGTTGTTGGCCAGCGTAGCCGCATAAGTGGCCAGCTGAATGGGGGTGACCACCGTATTGCCCTGACCGATGGCCGCCTGGATGTCCAGCGAGGTGTTGTAGTTGTTGTCGTTCTTGGTGGTCAGACGGCCCAGGCTCTCGCTCACCTCCACGCCGGTGCGCTGAGCCAGACCCAGCTTGTAGGCATAGGCGTCGTAGACGTCACTGGTCAGGCGGCGGCCCACATCGTAGAAGAAGATGTTGCAGCTCCACTTGATGGCATCCACCACGCTGATGTTGCCTCTGTGGCCGTGCTGGGTGCAGCGGGGACGGTAGTCCTTGTAATAGGTATACACGCCCGTGCAGTTCACGGTGGAATACTGGTTGATCAGGCCGCTGTCCAGTGCGGCCACGGCCACGGCCGGCTTAAAGGTGGAGCCGGGCGTGTACAGACCCTGCAGGCTGCGGTTGAACAGCGGCAGGCTGGGGTCGGCACTGTATTCGTCGTACTGAGTGGCATACAGGTTCTGGTCAAAGCTGGGGTAGTTGGAGGCCGCCAGCACGCCGCCATTCTTCACATCAATGACCACCGCCGCACCGGCTGCCGCTTTCATGTTGCCGGTGTTGTAGGTGCGGTTGATCATGTCAATGTTGTTGGCCAATGCCTTGTTCACCGCCCGCTGGAAGTCGCTGTTGATGGTCAGCTGCACCGTGTGGCCCGGTTCCGGCACAGTGGTGAGCTGCGTGTTCACGATCACACCGTCGGAATTGCGGGTGATGGTCTCCACACCGTCCTTGCCGCGCAGTTCATCCTCATAGGCCGATTCCAGGCCCGAGATGCCCAGCACATCGTTCATGTTGTAGCCCTTGTCCCGCAGGGGGTAGGTCACCTGGCCGTTCTCGTCGGTCACCTTCCACTTTTCGGCGGTGATCTTGCCCACACGGCCCAGCACCGCCGGGACGATATCGCCCTGCTCGTAGCCGCGGGTGCTGGTCTGCACGATTTCCACGCCGGGCAGCGACAGGCTGTTCTCCTTGATGGTGGCCACGGTCACGTCGCTGACGTTTTCCGCCATCACAAAGTTGTTCACGTTGGAAAATGCCTGCAGTTCCATCTCATAGTGGATGCCGGCCAGGGTGCGCTGCCAGCGCAGCGGCAGATCCTGCAGGTTGTTTTTCTCCACCAGCATTTCCATCACGTCGTTGGCGGTGGCATACTGCTGCAGGCCCAGGTTCTCCTTCATCGTGGTCAGCTGCCGCTGGTCGCTGCTGCTGTCATCCCGGGCTGTAAAGGTATAGTTGCCCGCCGCGTCCGGCTGGCTGATGAGCAGGGTATCGGTCCAGCTTTCGCCGTTTTTCTCAAACAGCTCCACCACCCGCTGCAGCAGGCTGTCCAGATCCTCGTCACCCATCTGCAGCTTGTTGAGCACCACGTTGTAGCTGGTGGTCGTGGTGGCAATGCGCTTGCCGGTGCTGTCCACGATGTCGCCGCGGGCAGCGGTGACCGTAAAGTTATAGTCCGTCGTGTTGGTGGCCTGGGACTTGTACTCGTCGTCATTGACCAGCTGCAGAAAGATCAGCCGCAGGGCGTACAGGCCCATGACCAGTGCCGCCACAGCGATCAGCAGCACCATGCGCCGCATGACGGTTTTGCGTTCGTTTTGGTTCATCCGTAGTTCCTCCGGCGGTCAGACCACGCCGTTGTCGATCTTGAACTTGTTGTAAATGTGCCGCACGATGGCAAACTCCACCAGCGACGCCGGAATGGTAAGGGCCGCCGAGGGCAGCACGAACCACAGGTAGCGCTGTGCCGAGCCGCTGTAGCCGGGCATCCGGTAAAAGAACAGCCAGTCGCAGGAGAGCACCAGCAAAGCCGCTGCGGCCGAGATGACCGCAAAGTTGCCCGGAGCGCTCTGCAGGTACAGCTGCACCAGCACGCCCACGGCAAAGCAGAGCAGCATCATTTCCAGTGCCAGCATGCCCACGGTGCGCCCGGCGGTGTAATCCCACAGCAGGCCGCACACCATGCCGAACAGTGCTCCGGCAAATTCGCCCTCACACACCGACACGGCCAGACAGAGCGGCAGCAGCAGCAGCGGCTTTGCCTGACCCAGCTGGAACAGCCCCGGCGTGGTCTGCAGCGCCGCACACACAAACAGGCCCAGCACATAGCAGCACCACTTCAGGATCTGGCTGCGGCTGCGCTTGCGGCGAGATTCCATACATCTGCCTCCTTAATATTCGGTAACGATGAACACATGCTTGACCGTGCGCGGGTCGGCACCCGGCAGGATGACCGCACTGGAGGACTTGCCGCTCTGCTCCGGCACCACTTCCTGCACAGTGCCCACCAGCAGGTTTGCCGGGAACACCCCGCCCAGACCGGTGGTGATCACCTGATCGCCCTTGCGGGCCTCGGTGGCGCGGTCCAGATTGGTCAGCACGCACTGACCGTCGGCGGCATAGTCGGCGCTGCCGGTGATGATGCCGTTTTCCCGCGTGCGGGAGATCACGCCCGCTGCGTTGAAGCTGGGGTGCAGGATGGTCATCACCTTGCAGCTGGTGGCGTCCACTTCCACCACCACGCCCAGCAGATAGCCCCGGTCACTGATGATGGCATCGTTCACCGCCACGCCGTCCGTGCTGCCCTGATCCAGCGTAAAACCGCCAAATTCATCCAGCGGGTCACGGCCGATGACAAAGGCCGACACATAGCTCGCCTCCGAATTTGTGTCCTGGATGCGTGCCAGTGCCTTGTAGGCGTCGTTCTCGGCCTTGATGCGGTCGTAGTCCACCATCTGCTGGCGCAGCTCTGCATTTTCGGCTTCCAGCTGCTCGTTCCGGTCCATCACATCGTCGATGCTGGTGTATTTTTCCCACACCGAGGCCGCACCGCCGCTGAGGGCCGACGTGACCTTCTGGAGAGGGGTGAGCACCACGCTCAGCAGCTCCTGCGGGGCTGCCGTCAGGCGGCCGTTGGCACCGGCATACGCCATGATGCCCACCAGGAACACCGCCACGATGACCAGGATCTTGAATTTCCAGGTGTCAAAAAAATCTTTCAAGGGGTCTGTCCTCCCATTCGGAGCAAACCTGCGCGTTCACAAAAAAAGCGCGGACAGCCGTGCCATCCGCGCAAGGGTCCTGTTTGCAGCGGAAAACAGCGCAGGTGCAACGTCAATAGCTTTTCCGCAAGAGATCCGGCAGCCCGCTTCCGGGCCGCTGATTACATATGACCGCCGTCGGTGTCCAGCACGTCGTGCAGCACATCCACATGATCCAGCACTGCACCGGCACCCTTGGCCACACAGTCCAGCGGGTCCTCGGCAACATGCACGTCAATGCCGGTCTCGCTCTGGATCAGCTGATCCAGACCGCGCAGCAGGGCGCCGCCGCCGGTCAGGGTGATGCCGCGGTCGATGATATCGGCGCTCAGTTCCGGCGGGGTACGCTCCAGCGTCTCCTTGATGGCGCTGGTGATCTTCTCCAGGCACTCCAGCAGGGCGGCACGCACGTCCTCAGAGTGCACCACGATGTTCTTGGGCAGGCCGTCCACCAGGTTACGGCCCTTGATCTCCATGGTCAGCTCCGGGTCCAGAACGTAGGCGGAACCGATCTCGATCTTGATCTGCTCGGCGGTGCGCTCACCGATGAGCAGGTTGTACTTGCGCTTGATGAAGGCGATGATGGCCTGATCGAACATGTCACCGGCCATGCGCACGCTGCGGGAGGCCACGATGCCGCCCAGCGAGATCACGGCGATCTCGGCCGTGCCGCCGCCGATGTCCACGATCATGCTGCCGGTGGGCTCGCTGATGGGCAGGCCCGCACCGATGGCAGCGGCCATGGGCTCCTCGATCACCGACACCTGACGGGCACCAGCCTTCAGGGTAGCTTCCCGCACAGCGCGGCGCTCCACCTCGGTCACGCCGGAGGGAATGCAGATGACCACGCGGGGGCGGGAGAACATGCTGTTGCCGCAGGCCTTCTTCAGGAAGTTCTCCAGCATATTGGTGGTGATGTCAAAATCGGCAATGACGCCATCCTTCAGGGGGCGCACTGCCACGATACTGCCGGGGGTACGGCCGATGACGGCCTTTGCCTCGCCGCCCACACAGCGCACCTCGTCGGTCTTGGTGTCCACAGCCACCACCGACGGCTCCCGCATGATGATGCCCTTGCCCTTCATATAGACCAGAGTATTGGCGGTACCCAGGTCAATGCCAACGTCCTTCGACAGAAAACCCATTGTAAAGTCTCTCCTTCATCGTTTCCAGTAGATCTATCCCATAGCGTCTGACGGCCGTTTTGCGCCGTCCTTCGCAGAATAACACGGTTATATTATAGCCCCAAGCCGCTGTTTTCTCAAGCGTTTCCGTTCGTTTTCTTACATTTTTCCATTTTTCTCACACAAAACGCTCTACCAGCTGTACAGTACGGCTGACCGGCAGGCCCATAATGGTGTAATAATCGCCCTCGATGCGGTCCAGCCAGAGGGCTGCCCGGCCCTGGATGGCGTAGGCACCGGCCTTGTCGTAGGGCTCCTTTGTGGAAGCATAGAAGTCGATCTCCTCCTCGCTCAGCGGGAAGAAGGTCACCTTGCAGCTGTCCACAAAGCTCTCGGTGCGGCCGCCGCGGCTCACGCACACGCCGGTGTGCACCTGATGGGCGGCACCGGACAGGGCCCGCAGCATCCGTTTTGCGTCCTCCACGCCGTGGGGCTTGCCGAACACTTCCCCGTTCACGTCCACCACCGTGTCGCAGCCGATGACCACGGCGTCCGGGTGGTCCTTTGCCACCGCCAGGCACTTGCCCCGGGCCAGCTGTTCCACCAGATGGGCCGGGGTGTCGGCGGTCACGGTGCTCTCGTCAAAGTCGCTGACACAGACCGTGAAGTCGGTCGTATACAGGGAAAGCAGTTCCCGGCGGCGCGGGCTGCCGGAGGCTAAGATCAGTTCCATATCGCGTTCCCTTTCCCTCATTTGCCCGTGGAGCCAAAACCGCCCACGCCGCGGGTGGTGTCGCCCAGCTCCTGCACCGGCACAAAGGCTGCCGTGTACACCGGGGCGATGCACAGCTGTGCCACCCGCTCCCCGGGCTGGATGGTGTAGGCCTCCTTGCCCAGGTTGATCATGGGCACCTTCAGCTCGCCGCGGTAGTCACTGTCCACCACGCCCACACCGTTGGCCATGCACAGGCCGTGCTTGATGGACAGGCCGCTGCGGGCATACACCAGCGCTACGCTGTGGGCACCGGGCAGCTCAATGGCAAGGCCGGTGGGCACCAGCACCCGCTCCATGGGCTGTACGGTCAGCGGCTCATTCAGCACGGCGCACAGGTCGGCGGCGGCAGAGCCGGGGGTCGCATAGGCAGGCACCTTTGCCCGCGCATCCAGAACTTTATAGTTTACGGTGATCGGTTCCATAGTATACCTCGTTTATTTTGTCATTCCTCGATCCAGCTCACCCTTCGGGAGAGCTCCGACATTGCACCGCCGCAGGCGGACAAGGCCAGTGAGAGGGTCAATTGGTCCCCTTGAAATACAGTCCGCGGGTGAAATCGCCTTCAAAAGGCGCATGGGTGCGGATCCTATCCAGAATTGCGGCGGCTTCCTCGCGAGTCTCCAGCGTGAAATAGGCCACGCCGTAGTCCACGGCCAGCGCACCGGGCTTGTCGCCCATGTAGATGGGCACCGGGTTGTAGATGGTGCGCATGCCCAGGCTGCACCGCACCGGGAACTTTTTGGCCTTGCGGTCGGTCAGCGTGCCGGTCTTGTCGCAGTGGGCGCAGTCGTGGATGTTCTGCAGCGGGCAGGCTCGGGTGAGCATCAGCGGCATGTGGCCGTAGACCATCACGCCCGTGGGCACCGGCTTGCCGTCCCGCACCGGGGCAATGGACGCGATGTCACTGTCCTTGACCTCGGGCAGGATGAGCAGGCTGTTCAGTCCCTGCTCCGCATAGAACTGCGCTGCTGCGTTGTTTGTGATGTTCAGGCCAAAACCGCCGGACAGCGGCAGGCCCCGGCACAGCCGCAGGTGGGCGATGTTGCTTGCCTCGTACCCGGCAAAGCCGGCATCCTGGGTGGCCGCAATGCGGCGGGCGGTGTCCTGCTCCAGTGCGCCGAACATGGCCCGGGGCAGCTCCAGAATGGTCTTGCTGCGCCACTCGCGGGGCACCCGGTCGGCCTGTGCAATGGGCAGGATGAGATACTCCACTCCGCTCAGGGCCTGTTCCGGCACCTGATCCCAGCGCTCGAACCGGGCACGCAGGGTGCGGTGCGGCGGCAGGGTGCGCTGCGGCAGGGCAGGCACATGCTCCTCGGTGGTGGGCCAGGGGCGCAGCACTTCCCGCTTTTTGAGCAGGGCGTCCAGCGCTTCCCGGCGCAGCTCATTCACCGTGCTGCCGGGCACGAACCACGGCCCGCCGTCCATCTCCACGGCGATGTCCGCCGCTTCAAAGGGGGTGCCGCCGGTCTTGGCCAGACTGCGGCGCAGGCTCTCGGTGGGGTCGGTGCGGGCGGGCTGCGGCTCAAAATCGCCGTAGGCAAACGCTTTATTGCCGTTCGCATCGGTCACGGTGAGCTTCTCGCCGCCCTCTTCGATCTCCAGCCGCATGGTCACCGGCACCCGAGAGCGCTCCCGGCGGTAGAGCTCCCGCAGCATAGGCAGGGTCTTTTTGGTCAGCTCGGCGTCCGCTTCGCTGCGCACGCCGAACATGGTGCCGTCGATTTTTCCGTTCAGGTAGCCGGAGGTGAAGCCGGAGCGGCTGAAGGCGTTCTTCAGCAGGTCGCGGTCGTAGGCGCGGCCCTCGCGGCCCGCCAGACAGGCGCTGACCGCCGCCGCCACATATTCCGGCGTGCGCAGACGGCCCTCGATCTTGGCCGAGGCCACGCCCAGCGCCTGCAGCTTGTCCAGCTGGTCGATGACCGAGTTGTCCTTCAGCGAGAGGTGGTGCAGGCGGCCCGGTTTGCCTTCCGGCAGGGTGTTGGCCTCAAAAGGCAGGCGGCAGGGCCCGGCGCAGGAGCCGCGGTTGCCGCTGCGGCCTCCCAGGAAGGCGGACATATAGCACTGGCCGCTCATGCTCATGCACAGCGCACCGTGCACGAAGCACTCGGTCTCGATGCCGCAGTGCTTCGTGATGTGTTCCACCTCCGGCAGGCTCAGTTCCCGGGCCAGCACCACCCGGGTAAAGCCCAGCTCCTTCAGCTCCAGTGCGCCCTGCAGGGTGTGCACGCTCATCTGGGTGGAGCCGTGGCGCGGCAGCTGCGGGGCGGTCTTCCCGATCAGGGTGGCCACCGCCAGATCCTGGCAGATCACAGCATCGGCTCCGCTGGCAGCCACCGACCGGATGGCCTGTTCCAGCGCCGGCAGCTCGGTGCCGTACACGGTGGTGTTCAGCGCCACATGCACCGCCACCCCGCGGGCATGGCAGAACCGCACCGCCTCTTTCAGGCTGTCGGCGTCAAAATTGCCGGCTCCGGTGCGGGCATTGAAGCCCGAAAAGCCCAGGTAGACCGCATCCGCCCCGCTGAACACGGCGGCACGCAGCATTTCTTCACTGCCCACAGGGGCAAGGATCTCAATCTTCGACATAATTCTCCATTCCATTTATATAAGGTAGTATTCAGCCCTGTTTTTCGTCGGCGGCAGCCTGTTCTGCGGCAGCCTGCTCTGCCCGCTCCTCGCGGCGGCTTTCACGGCGGCGTTCCTTGGCCAGCTGTTCCCGCAGGGCAGCGGCTTCCCGGCGCAGCACTTCGTTCTCTGCCTTGGCCTTGTCCTCGGCCAGCTTGGCGCGGGCGGCATCTGCAATGTAGTCCTGGATCTGGCTGCGCATGTTCTCGGCGCTGCCGGTGCTCTTGCGGTACTCGTCCAGATAATCCATGGCGCAGAACACCGCCGCCTTGGTCACCGAGAGATTCTCGTTCTCGTCCAGCAGCTTTGTGATGTCCTCGTCCAGCTTTTTGGCCAGAGACTGAATGTATTTTTCCGAATCCGTCGTTGCAATGGCATACGGCGTCCCCGCAATGTTCACCCGTACTTTGTTGACCATGTGTCTTTTCCCCTTTTATCCGTTTCCGCCCGGCACGCGGGCGGTGTATTCCTGCTTTTCCCGGGACAGCGGCACCGTTTCCGGAATCGTTTTCCCATTCCGGCACGCACTGGGCGAGTTACCCGGCACATTTCTGGCCGAGTTACCCCCGCCGGATGCCCGCCTGCCCCGTATACTTTCTTTATTATAATATAAATAAGCAGCAAGAAAAAGTGTATTTTTTGAATTTTCGGCATATTGGTCAGAAAGTAGGTTAAAAAAATGGCAGTTACGGAAAAAATCCATTGATTTCTTGCATTTGCCAAGTGTTCATATTATAATAACGTTGTTATGTTGACGGCACGCGGGGTAGAGGGAAAGCACCAGAGGCCGTACATTACGCAAGATTTTTAGCATTTTATGCACGAATGCGGATAGGAGTACAGTTATGACATCGAAAGAATTTGGCAAAATTCTTCAAGACAAGCTGACCAGCGAGTACGGCGTGGAGCTGAACGTTGCTTCCAAGCAGCAGATCTACCGTTCTCTTGCCCTGATCTGCCGTCAGATGATGAGAGAGAACCACAAGAAGTTCCAGTCCAAGGCCATCGGCACCGGCACCAAGCAGGTGTATTACCTCTGCATGGAGTTCCTGATGGGCCGCAGCCTGAAGATGAGCCTGTTCAATCTGGGCCTCGACGAGGTTGCCAAGAAGGCGCTGGCCGATGCTGACATCCCCCTGGACAGCATCTTTGAGGAAGAGCCCGATGCAGGCCTGGGCAACGGCGGTCTGGGCCGTCTGGCTGCCTGCTATCTGGACGGCATGGCCA
>ERZ773210.438-NODE-438-length-49148-cov-9.948893_pt1 | contig 49148 bp, 31 predicted proteins | sample MGYA00580528_ERZ773210 | MGnify/ENA primary metagenome ERZ773210 (study PRJEB29015, sample SAMEA2737769) | human gut metagenome | biome: human gut; feature: human-associated habitat; material: faeces | place: China | collected 2012 ...
TCTGGGGAACGAAGCCCAGGACCGCGCCGACACCGGCGACGATGCCGTCCATGATAAGGCCGTACAGCCAGCCAGCCACGCCGATGCTCTCCAGCAGGCCGCCGAGGGCGTTCGGGACAATCTCGCCGAACAGAACATCGTTCGTCCAGTCGGTGGCAAAGGTGCCGATACCGATGCCGCCGTCCGCAACGGAGGTGCCCATCGCGATGGCGTACATCAGCCACATGATGGCTGCGAAAATCGGCAGAGCCAGGATACGGTTCGTGACAATCTGGTCGATCTTATCGGAGGCGGTCAGGTTCTCGGCGCGGGGCTTCTTCTTGACGGCCTTGTCAACAACGCCGTTGATGTAAGCGTAGCGCTGGTTGGTGATGATGCTCTCGGCGTCATCGTCCATTTCCTTCTCGCAGTCGGTGATGTGGGCGTCGATGTGGTCCAGCAGCTCTTTGTTCAGGTTCAGCTCAGCCTGAACCTTGTCGTCGCGCTCAAACAGCTTGACAGCGTACCAGCGCAGGAAGCGGCCATCGACCTTGCCCTGAATGGACTCCTCAATATGGGCGATGGCATGCTCAACGCTGCCGGTAAAGACGTGAGGCAGCTCGCCTGCCTTGCCCTTCTTGGCAGCGGCGACGGCCAGCTCGGCAGCCTTCTCGCTGCCCTCGTTCTTCAGGGCGGAGATCTCGACGGCCTCGCAGCCCAGCTCGTTGGACAGCTTCTTCAGGTCGATCTTGTCGCCGTTCTTGCGGACGAGGTCGATCATGTTGACAGCCATGACAACGGGGATGCCGAGCTCGATCAGCTGGGTGGTCAGGTAGAGGTTACGCTCGATGTTGGTGCCGTCGATGATGTTCAGGATAGCGTCGGGCTTCTCATTGACGAGGTAGCCGCGGGCAACGACCTCCTCCAGCGTGTAGGGAGACAGAGAGTAGATACCGGGCAGGTCCTGGATCACGACGTCATCGTGGCCCTTGAGCTTGCCTTCCTTCTTCTCAACGGTAACGCCGGGCCAGTTGCCGACATACTGGTTAGAACCGGTCAGGCTGTTGAACAGGGTGGTTTTACCGCAGTTCGGGTTGCCTGCCAGAGCAATTTTAATTGCCATTTGGTTAAACCCCTTTCTTTACTTTTTCAGAACTCACTCAACTTCGATCATTTCGGCGTCAGCCTTGCGGACGCTGAGCTCGTAGTTGCGGACAGTCAGCTCCATCGGGTCGCCCAGAGGTGCGACCTTGCGGACGTAAACCTTGGTGCCCTTGGTCAGGCCCATGTCCATGATGCGGCGCTTGACAGGGCCCTCGCCGTGCAGCTTGGCAACGGTGACGGTCTCGCCGACCTGTACATCTTTCAGAGTCTTCATACTTCGTTCCTCCTCTTGGTACAATCAATCAAACAGCCGAGGGGCTGTGATTCCAAATTTTTTACGCAACGATAATGCGCATGGCCAGGGTCTTATCCAGCGCAATGCGCGCTTCCTTGACCTGAAGGATGAGGTTGCCGCTGATCTCATTGACCACGGTAACGGTCTCCCCCACGACAAAGCCAAGCTCGGCCAGATGCTGGCGGACCTCATCCTTGCCGGTGATCTTTCGGATGGTAACGGTATCGCCTGCTTTAGTCATCGTTAAAGGCATTCCACACACTCCCCTTTTGCGATTCTGCAATATATTAGCCTATGCTAACGCTTGGAGCAAAAGCATGCGGTTAGAACGCTCTAACCGCTTACGATGGTAGTTTACCACCACTAACTCCCGATGTCAATACGGAAGTTAGGCTAACCAAACAGATTTGTGAAAAGTAGATAGTTATTGCTAACTTGAATTGTGCAGCTTTGAACAAATTGTGAAAGCATCACGGCAGAAGCCGGGCTGTGATGTGCACTTACGGAAACCACCCGGTAGGGGCGGGGCATGCCCCGCCCGCAGCCTACCTGTAACGCCGCACTTGCGGGAAGGCCGAGGGCCGGGCGTGCCCGGCCCCTACAGACAGCAAAAAAGCCGGAGGGACCTCTCTCCCCTTCCGGCATATTCAATATCTTATTGCCCCTTTTTCTGCTTCCGCGTCTCTGCCAGATGCCGCACCGCCAAAACGGGATGGTGGAACAGCATCCGCGGACCGCTCCAGCGCATGACCTGGCGGATGCGCTCCCGCATCTCGGGCTTGTAGCAGTGCGTTTGGCAGACGCTGCAGAACGTTTTGGTCGCTATATGCGGGCAGTGGTCCACCCGCGCGTCGGCGTAGTCCCGCAGGACCGCGCAGTCGGGGCAGAGCCGACCCTTGGGTGTGCCGTGATGGCCGCGGCAGTATAGCTCGATCATCAGGCCGACAGTGGCCTTTTCCTGTTGGCGCTTCTTCTCCGGGGCGCCGGGGACGCCGCCCCCTACAGTGTTCGTAACGGCCATCAGCTCATCCTCCCGTTTTCCACAGAGTACGTCGTGTCAGCAATTCGCATCGTCGAGGCGCGGTGGGATACAAGCACCACGGTCTTGCTGGCCCGCTCCTCGGCCAGACTGCGCAAGATGACGGCCTCGTTCAGGCTGTCGAGGTTGCTCGTCGGTTCGTCCAGCAGAATGAACGGTGCATCGTGCAGAAATGCCCGCGCCACACCGAGCCGCTGCCGCTCGCCACCCGAGAGGGTATCGCCCAGCTCACCGACGGACGTGTCGTAGCCCTGCGGCAGCGTCATGATAAAGTCGTGGATGGACGCCTTCCTGCAGGCTGCCACGACCTGCTCATGGGTCGCGTTCCGGTTGGCAATTTTGACATTTTCTTCAATACTGTCATGGAACAGCACGGTGTCCTGCTCGACGAAGCTCTCCGCTGCGCGCAGCGACGCCGTGTTGATGCCCTTGATGTTCTCGCCGGAGATCTCGACCCGGCCTAAATCCGTGTCCCAGAACCGCATGAGCAGCTTGAGCAGTGTGGATTTGCCGCTGCCGCTGCGGCCCGTGATGCCCACGATGCCGTGCTCCGGGATGTGCAGGCTGACCTCCTTCAAAATCTCGCTGTCGCGGTAGCCGAAGGTCACGCGGCGGGCGTCGGCACCGCGGAACACAATGTCCCTGCCGTCGGTGACCTCGCGCACAGCGGGCTGCTCATCGAGAATATCCAGAACGCGGTTGCCCGCGGCGAAGGTGCTTTGCAGCCCGGTGCCGAGATTCGCCAGCGCGATGACCGGGCCGAAGCTGCTCATGAGTGCCACAACGCTGACGAGAGCACCGTCAAACCCGATGGCACCCGCCATGAACAGGCTGCCAGCCAGCGCCAGCATACCGGCGTCCAACAGCTGGATGATGGCCCCGGTCACGGCCTGTGCCGTGCCGCCGGCCTCCTTCAGGCGGCGCTCCTGCCTGGCCAGCGCGTCGGTGCGCTGGTTGATTTGCGCCAGCCGATGCGCGCCGTCATTGTATTGCAGGCTCTCCCGCACGCCACGCAGGCTGTCCAGTACAAAGCCGTTCAGCGCGCCGAACTCCGCGCGGAAGCTCTCGCCCGATTTGCGCGCACCTCTGGCGGCTGCCACGGGTATGCCGATGCCGATGACCGCATAGGCCAGCGCCGCGTACAGCCCCAGCGCGGGTGCATAGCTGCCCATAAAGCACGCCATAACGACGCTTACGATGACGGCAATGCAGATGGGCGAGATCGTGTGCGCGTAAAAAACCTCCAGCAGCTCAATGTCAGCGGTCAGCACGGCGATCAGGTCACCCTTGTCGCGGCCCTCCAGCTTGGCGGGGGCCAGCTGGCGCAGCACGCCAAAGACCTTGTCCCGGATGAACGCCAGCAGCTTGAACGCAATAAAATGGTTGCAGCCCTGCTCCGCGTAGTGCAGCACGCCGCGGGCCACGGCCAGAATCGGCAGCAAAATACAGGCGATTTTGAGCATAACGGGCACAGAAAAGTGCAGGCTGTCCAGCAGCGCATACACACCCAGAACCGGGATGAAGATGGCGCAGAGAAAGCCCGCTACGCCCAGCAGAACGGCGCAGACCATGACCGGGGCGAGAGGGCGTACCAGCCCTACAAGACGGTACATGACGTTGAAATTGCCGCGGGTACGTTTGTTTTCCATCACTGTGCCTCCTTCCCGTAGTTTTCCAGTGCCTGCTGGCGGTTCCACAGGTCGGCGTACAGCCCGCCCTGCGCCAGCAGTGCCTCGTGCGTGCCCTGCCCCGCCGGATGGCCGTGATCCAGCACGTAAATATTGTCCGCCTTTGTCACGTTGGCAAGGCGGTGGGAAATCAGGATGACCGTCTTGCGCCCGGCCAGCCGGTGGATGCCCGCCATGATGTCGTTCTCGCTCTCTACGTCGATGTTGGACGTTGCCTCGTCAAAAATGTAGACGGGACTGTCATGCAGCAGTGCGCGGGCCAGTGCCAGCCGCTGCCGCTGGCCGCCGGACAGGTTGCCGCCGCCCTCGGTCAGCGGGGTGTCCAGTCCGTCCATCGAGCGCAGGAAGTCCGCCAGGTTCACCTGCTCCAGCGCGCCCCACAGCGCACCGTCGTCTGCGCCGGGCGCGGCCATCCGCAGGTTGTCAGCCACCGTACCTTTAAAGAGGTGGCTGCCCAGGCTGACGAGCGTTACATTTTTGAGCAGGCTGGCCTCGCTGACGGCGGAAAGCTCCTGCCCGCCGATGGTCACATGCCCCGTGTAGCCGGACACGCGCCCGGTCAGCACGGCGGCAATCGTGGACTTGCCGCAGCCGCTCTCGCCCACCAGCGCGGTGAAGCTGCCCTGCGGGAAGTCAAGATTTAAGCCATGCAGCGTTTCTTTTTCAGCCGTGTAGCCAAAGTGCAGGTCACGGCAGGCAATCGCGCAGTCCGCGCCGAGCTGGGCGGTCCTGGCGCTGCCCTCGGGCAGGTCCAACAGCTTGAAAATTTTGTCGCTGGCGGCCATGCCGTTCATGGCAACGTGGAAGTACGACCCCAGCGCGCGCATCGGCAGGAAGAAATCCGCCGACAGCAGAATGATGCAGAGAGCGCCCGGCAATGTTACGCGGTTTGCATTGAACTCATGCGCGGCCACGATGATGCCCAGCGCCGCGCCGCCGTAGGCGATGACGTCCATGACGATGATCGAGTTGAGCTGCATCGTCAGCACCTTCATCGTCACCTTGCGGAAGTGCTCGGCCTCACGGTTCATGGCCGCGTGGCGGGCCCCGTCGGCCTGATAAATCTTGAGCGTGGTCAGCCCTTGCAGGTTCTCCAAAAAGCTGTCGCCCAGCGCAGCGTACCGGCCCCAGTACTTGCCCAGCAGTTTTTTGGCAAACTTCTGCACAGCTACGATGGAAACGGGAATCAGCGGCACGCAGATCATCAGGATGACCGCCGCGTGCAGACTGACTGGGGCCAGCGCAATAAACAGCGTGACCGGTGCGATCATGGCGTAGAAAAACTGCGGCAGATACGCGCCGAAGTAGGTCTCGAGCTGCTCGACGCCCTCGCCTGCCAGCTGCAAAACCTCCGCGGTGGGCACGGCCTGGGTGTAGCTGCCGCCCAGGCGGAGCAGCTTTTCATAAATGGCGGCACGCAGCGTTTTTTTGACGGTGCAGCTGGCGTTGTAGCTGGCCGACGCCGCGCCGCGCGTGCAGAAAAAGCGCACGATCAGCGCACCGAGAATGTACAGAAGTGCGGTGGGCAGGTCCGGCTCTCTGCGCACAAGTCCCGTTAGAAAGAGGGACACGGCGAAGATCATCACGATGTTGGCCAGCAGCGCAAGGAATTGCAGCACAACATTCCACGCAATGTACCGTTTGGAGTCGCCCATCATCGAAATCAGGCGTTTGTTGATCATCATAAGCGGTTGTTCCTTTTTTACATAGTGCGGTAGGGGCCGGGCGTGCCCGAAAAATCACACCTTTTCCTTCGTGCGCAGCGGCAGGTAGCCTGCGTCGCGGATGGCCTTGCGGATGACCTCCTCGTCGGCGTCGGCCTTCGTCCAGACCGTCACGTTCTGGGCGCTCAGGTTTACCTCGGCCAGTGTGTCGGGCAAGGTGTTCAATGCGTTTTCCACATGGCGCTGGCAGTTCTGGCAGGTCATGCCGTCCACGCCCATGACGAGGTGGTGCGGATAGTGGCTCTTGTTGGTGTCCGCCGCCCTGACCTTTTTAGCGGGGGCGTCATGCTCACCGCAGCAGCCGCCGCCGTGGCGCAGATGGTGGATAAAGCTGTAGATGCCGTAGCCGACGGCAACCACCAGAATCAGAACAATAATGACGTTTGCCATAAAAAACCTCCTGGTTAGTGTTTTCTAATTTGACTTAGAATATACTAACTTCTGCTTTGCTTTTTGTCAAGAGGTATCTTTTTTGATACTGCCCGGCAGGGGCCGCACATGCCCGGCTCCTGCCGCGCAAACAAAGAAGGAGGGGCATCGCTGCCCCTCCCGGTATGGATGGATATGGAGAAAATCAGGCATTGGCCAGAGCGGTGCCAAGGGCTGCACAGGCAGTCTCGGCGTCGCCGTCGGGGGAGCCGTTGGCCATGACAGGCTCAACGACCAGACGGGCACCGGCGGCCTCGGCGTCCTCGGCCCAGGTGCGGATCCACTCGCCGTCACCCCAGCCGTAGGAGCCGAACAGGCCAACGGGTTTGCCGCTCAGAGAGCCGCGCAGATCCTGGTACATCGGCTCGAACTCGCTCTCCTCCAGCTGCTCGGCGCCCATGGCGGGGCAGCCCAGCGCAAAGCCGGTGTAGTCGCCGGCGGAGGAAACGTTGAACTCGGAGGCGGTGAACTTGTCAACAGAAGCGCCGGCGGCGGCAGCTGCGTTGGCGACCAAATCGGCCATGGCCTCGGTGTTGCCGGTGCCGCTCCAATAGATAACTGCGATCTTGCTCATAAATAACTACTCCTTTTATAATTTTTATGGTGCATCGTCAGGCGGCCACTGTCAGCCGACTGATCGGGGTGCCGTTGTAATAGCAGCGGGCGTAGATGCGCTCGCACTTTTTATAGCGGTCAAACTCTGCCTGCGCAGCGGTGGGATCGGTGTAGACTTTCCAATAGCCGCACGCGGTAAAATTTTTGCCGCGGTTTTGGATGAACCCGATGACATCCGCCAGCGGGTAGCCCAGAAAAACGCCGATCTCATGCGGGAAATCTCCCTCGCAGCAGAGCCTTTCGGCCAGTTGGTTCAGTAGCTCGTCTGTGGTGCCGGGGGTGTAGCCCTCCCCTGCCAGAAAGTCCAGCATGTGCGGCGCTGCCAACAGCCTGGCCACACGGGCCGGGCGGTATACATAGACCAGTACAGCCCCGGTGCGCGGGCACTGCCTAAGCACCCGCACCGTGACCCCGCGGGGCGACAGCGCGGCGTGCCAGGCGGCGGCCATGGCGGCGGCATCCTGCCCGGGCGCGGGCTGGTAGCGGAACAGACTGGCAGGCTTGAGCCCCGCCAGTGTGGGGGCACATAGGGTGGCCAGGTCGCAGGCAAAGCTGCGCGGGCTGGGGATGACACGCGATTGCTGCATGAGATGACTCCTTACCTCTACAATAGTTAGTGTCTGCTAACCATCAGCCCCATAAAACCGCCCGGCACGGGGAGAGAACCGCACCGGGCGGGCTATGGTTGTTCCGAAGGTCGGATACTTGCTGCGGTTAGCCTTAACTAACGCTAACAATATAGCATGATATAGAGCGGTTGTCAAGCAAAAATTCGAGAAAAAATTGCAGCTGTAGGGGGCGGCGTTTCCGACGCCCCGTGAGCCAGCGCACATCTTCCATGAAAATCGTAGGGCGGCCTGCCCCCAGGCCGCCGCGGCGGGGTGAGAGCCCCGCCCTACAGCAATAGCCAATGGGGGCAGTGTCTCCCGGGACACTGGCGGCGGCGCAAAGCCCCGCGGGAGGGTCAAGACCCTCCCCTACGAACCAGCCAGAAGCGGGCATTTGCACATAACACAGCGGCAGCCGCAAAGCTCCAGGGGTAATGCCAAGCATCGATCCCTACACGTAGGGGCGTATAGGAAATGCGCCCGGAAGCTCTGCGGCTGCCGCTTCTTTACAAATTAATAGTTGCTGCTCTTCAGCTCAAAATAGCTCTGCGGATGTGCGCACACCGGGCACTTGACCGGCGCGTGCTGACCGATATAGACGAACCCGCAGTTGCGGCACTGCCAGACCTGCTCGGTCTCGCGGGCGTAGACCTTGCCCGCCTCAATGTTGGCGGCCAGCGCTTTGTAACGCTCCTCGTGGTCCTTCTCAATCGCGGCGACCATCGTGAACAGCGCGGCGATCTGGGTAAAGCCCTCCGCCTTCGCCTCGGCGGCCATGCGCGGGTACATCGAGGTGTGCTCCTCGTTCTCGCCTGCGGCGGCCATCTTCAGGCAGGTCAGCGTGTCGGGAATCTCGCCGTTTTCCATCAACAGCTTGAACCAGATCTTGGCGTGCTCCTTCTCATTGTTGGCGGTCTCGGTGAAGATGGCGCTGATCTGCTCATAGCCCTCCTTCTTGGCCTTGGACGCGAAATAGGTGTATTTGTTCCGGGCCTGGCTCTCACCTGCGAAAGCCTCCCACAGGTTTTTCTCGGTCTTGCTGCCTCTGAGTTCCATAATGAATACCTCCGTTTAAATAGGAATGAGTCTTAATATGACTTTATTATAGCATACAAACAGCCCCTGTCAAGTAAAATTTCGGAATGGAATCTTAGTGATCTTGCACAGACGGTTGACAAAGCATACATTTTAGTGTACTATCTGAATAAGATATATTCTTAAAATAGAAAAGGAGGTCTGCCCATGACCCGCCAACGCGCCCTGATTTTGGGTATCATGCGTGAAAAATGCCCGGAGCATCTGACCGCTGACGAAATTTTCAGCCATGCGCGGCAGGCCATGCCGCACATTGCGCGCGGCACTGTGTACCGCAACCTGAAATTGATGGAGCTGGACGGTGAGATTGGTCATCTGGAAATGCCCGACGGCCCGGACCGCTACGACGCCAACCCGACCCCCCACGGCCACCTGTTGTGTGACAGCTGCGGCGACCTGGCCGACCTGCCGGTGGTGGGGCTGATCCGCGACATTGAGTCCGCCATCGGTACCGAGGTACGCGGCTACACGCTGACGATCCGCTACATCTGCCCGAAATGCCGCGCCAAAAACGCGCAGTGAGGTTCTGATTTATGGCAAAACAGCGTGACCCTGTAATAGATAGTATGCGCGGCATCGGCATTGTGCTTATGGTGCTGGGGCATTCGGGCTTTCCCGGGACGGACTTCATCTACCTGTTCCACATGGCCCTGTTTTTTATGCTGAGCGGCTGGCTTTTCAGCCTGCGCGGCGGGCCGGTGCACTTTATCAAGCGCAAAGCCGTCACGCTCTGGCTGCCCTTTGTGCTGGCAAACACCGCCTTTACCGTGCTGAACAACCTGTTTTTAAAGCTGAATATTTTGACGAGTGATGAGCGCATTTTGCAGGTTCCCGGCAATGCCGTCACAACGCCCGTGACGATGAAGGATGTGATTGGCCGCACCGTGCACTGGTGCGTGTTCGACGGCGGCACCCAGCTGGGCGGCGCGATGTGGTTCATCCAAGCACTGTTTCAAGTATCTATTCTGTACGCTTTGGTGGAATTTATTCTGCAAAGGCTGCTGCATGGTGCCGATACGCTGCTGCCGCAGGGACTTTTTTCCGGCGTGCTGCTGTGGGTGGGCTGGCGCTGCAGGCTGGCCGGATGGAATGTGTGGGGGCTGGGCATTGCGGCCAGCTGCTACTGCCTGTTCTACCTGGGCACGGTCCTGCGGCGCACGACGCGGGAAAGCATACCGACGTACCAGCGTGGTATTTTTGCCGCGGCGGCCTTTGCGGTGCTGCTGATTCTGGGGCAGCTCGGCTCTGTGGGTCTGGCGGGCAATGGATACAGCGGCCCGATTTTCCTGCTGGCTGCCAGCCTGGCGGGCTGGGTGCTGGTGCGGGAGGCCGCGTGCCTGACCGCTCCCCTGCCCTGTGTCCGCGCGGTGCTGGCCTATCTGGGCCGTGCGACGATGCCGATTGTGATTTTACACTTTTTGAGCTTCAAGCTCGTGACCTGGCTTGGCCTGCTGGCCACAGGCGGAGAGCCGTATCTTCTGGCCGCATTCCCGATTTACTTTACGGGCGGTGCCTGGTGGCTTGCCTACACCGCCGCGGGCCTGGTTCTGCCGCTGGCAGCAAATGCGGTGTACAAGAAAATAAAAAATACCGTCTTAGCACATTGATGTAAAAAAAGAGCCCCGCGGGGCTCTTTTTTCTTGCCTCCCTCTGCGAGACAGACTCCCCCGATACGGGGGAGGTGGCGCTTGCGCCAGAGGGGGCCAAGAAAATGCTTGATTTGTGACACATTCCCGCTCCCGTCGGCGTTATAAGGGTGAAAGGAGGCGAGCCGATGCAAAACGAACAGGATTTAGAAAAGCTCGTACATGCCCATACCGCTGCACTGCTGCGGTACTGCACCGGCCTGCTGGGGTGCGAGGCCGACGCACAGGATGCTGTGCAGAAAACCTTCATCAAGGCGTGGCAGCGGCGCCACACGCTGCGCCATGACGGCACCGACAACGAGCGCGCGTGGCTCTACCGCATCGCCTACCGCACCTCGCTGGACATGCTGCGGGCAACCAAACGCGCGGCGGCCTACCCCACCCCGGAGCCGTTGGAGCAGGACCCCGGCATCAGCGAAGAGCTGCGCGCGGCGCTGAACACGCTGGCCCCGCTGGATCGGGCCCTGATCTTAGAGCGTGTGCTGGACGGGCTGGATTACGCCGCACTGGCGTGCATTCACGGACGGCCCGCCGCCTATCTGCGCACACGCTACCACCGCGCCAAAAAGCAGCTGGCGCAGCGATTGAAGGAGGGTGAGCACTATGAAGTATGACCGCGAAGAAGCGTATTTGCACGAAAAGCTGACCGGCGGCCTGCACCCGGCAGGCGTTGACCTATGGCCCGCCGTGGCCGAGCACCTGCCCGACGCGCCCCCCGCACGGCACCCGCGCTGGAAGCTGGCAATCTGCCTGGCCGCGCCGCTGCTGATTGCCGCCGGAGTGCTGGCAGGCACGGCAGAGTTCACGAACCTGCGCGAAAACCCGCGCCCGTCCTTTGCGCCGGAGGCCAACACCGGGTACGCCATCACGTATGAGCGGCAGTATTTTGCGCTGGATGAGGATTTGCTGGCGGGAATGGTGGCAAACCATAATGGGGAGATGTCGGACGATGGCTGGCTGCCGATGAACGCCAAGATAAACGGCCAACTGCACCCCACCGACGCGGACTACGCCGATTGGTACGCCCGGGCTGCACGCGGTTACGACAGCTGGGGGGAAATGACCGCCGCGACTGGTCTGCCGCTGGCGCAGAACACGCTGCTGGATGAGGGAGATACAAGCACTTTCCCGTCGATTGCCATGTATCCGTCCGGCATGATCGACATCCCGGATGAATATGACGATGGTATGCCCTATACGCCGAAATTTCAGGAATATCCCGCCGGATTTATCCCCATCGGGCGCGGCGATACACCGGACAAGCTCTACCTGCGCACGGGTGTGCTTTTGGATGATTACAATGTAGAAATTATGGCAGTTGCCTATCTTGGGGATGCGCCCAAGGAGATGGCAACGGATTTGTATTGGCAAAAAAGTGCCGGGTTGACGTGGCAATGTGAAAGCTACCCCATGGCCAACGGCAACACCGCGCTGATCCCCCACTGTACCAGCAACCCGAACTCGAGGCCCTACATCCAGTCCAGAGCCTACTTTGCGCAGGACGGCATTTTGTACCAAGTCTATTGCCGTCCCTATACGGATAGCCTTTATTATAATGCCTCGCAGGAGGACATCTGGGCAGAACTGAAGGTGGTTTTGGACGGATTCTCTTAAGAGGCTCCCCGGGAGGGGAGCTCCGCCCGCAGGCGGTGAGGGTTGGGCGGCAGGCTGACGATTTAGACGGCAGCTCCCACCCATCCATCCGGCCCGCGGCCACCTCCCCCCAAGGGAGGCTTTAAAGCAGGCAATAAAAAGAGAGAAGAACCTTCGCCCTGCGCGAAAATTCTTCTCTCTTTTTTCTCTTTTATCTCTCCTCCAGCGGCACATACTCCCTTGTCTGCATGATGCTCTGGTAGGCCGGGCGGATGATCTTATCCACGTTGACAAGCTCCTCCATGCGGTGGGCGGACCAGCCGACGATACGCGCAACCGCAAAGATCGGGGTGTACAGCTCCACCGGGATGCCCAGCATGTCATACACAAAGCCGGAGTAGAAGTCCACGTTCGTCGAGACACCCTTATAAATATGGCGCTTCTCGGCAATGACCTGCGGGGCCAGCCGCTCGATCGTGTTGTAATACTCAAAGTCGCGGCTGCGGCCCTTGGCGTCGGCCAGCTGGTGGACAAAGCTCTTGAACACCACCGCGCGCGGGTCGCTCAGCGAGTAGACCGCATGGCCCATGCCGTAGATCAGGCCCTTCTGGTCGAACGCCTGGCGGTCCACAATGCGGCCCAGATAATCAGCCATGGCCTCCTCGTCCAGCGGGTCGGTGACGTGAGCGCGGATGTCGTCCATCATCTGCATGACCTTGATGTTCGCGCCGCCGTGCTTGGGGCCCTTCAGGCTGGAAAGCGCCGCCGCAATGACGGAGTAGGTGTCCGACCCGGACGAGGTGACGACGCGGGTCGTGAAGGTCGAGTTGTTGCCGCCGCCGTGCTCCATGTGCAGCAGCAGGGCAATGTCCAGCACGTGGGCCTCGAGGTCGGTGTACTTCTGGTCGGGGCGCAGCATCTTCAGCAGGTTTTCCGCCGTGGACAGGCTCGGGTCGGGACGGTGGATGTACATGCTGCCGCCGCACTCATAGTAATTGTAGGCGTGGTAGCCGTAGACCGCCAGCATCGGGAAAACGCTGATGAGCTTGATGCACTGTTCCAGCTGGGTCTGCAGGTCGGTCTTGCCGATGTCGTCATCGTAGCTGGCCAGCGTCAGAACGCTGCGGGTCAGCGAGTTCATCAGGTCGTGACTGGGGGCCTTCATGATGACGTCGCGCACAAAGTTTGTCGGCAGGTCGCGGCATTTGGCAAGGCAGACGGTGAAGCTCTCGAGCTGCTCTTTGTTCGGCAGGTCGCCGAGCAGCAGCAGATAGGCCGCGCCCTCAAACGCATAGCGCTTGCCGCGCAGACCGCGGATCAGGTCATAGACGTTGTAGCCGCGGTACCAGAGCTTGCCCTCGCAGGGAACCTTCTGGCCGTCGCGCTCCTCAAAGGCGTCGATGCGGGAAATGTTCGTGATGCCCGCCAGCACGCCCTTGCCGTTTTTGTCGCGCAGACCGCGCTTGATGTCGTATTGGGCAAACAGCGTGGGATCAATGCGGTTGTTGGTGACACATTCCTCGGTAAAAATGCGGGCTTCCTTTTCAATGGCTGCGTAGTCGCTCATGGTGACGGCCTCCCTTTCCCTTTCTTGTCCGTGTGTGGTAAACACTTTGTAGCAGCGGCGGGCTATTCTACAAATCGTATAACGTATAAATCTATTATACAGGGAAATTGGACAGTCTGTCAAACAAAGTTTTTGTGAACAAAATGACAAGAAGAAAATGACAAGGCTGTAGGGGCCGGGCATGCCCGGCCCGGAGGTGTAAGGCGGACGTGTGCTTTCCGGGAGGGATAAATCCCTCCCCTACAAACGCCGTTGCCGGGAGTTTGTAGGGCGGCCAGCCCTCTGGCCGCCGCGGACGCTTGCGACAGCAGGAAAGTTTACGGGTTGCCACACTGTAGGGGGCGGCGTCCCCGACGCCCCGCGGAGGGGTCAAGACCCCTCCCTACAAGGCCACAATAAAAGGGGCGACAAACAAAAAGGGAGAGGCTCTCCCTCTCCCATGAAACGTGATTATACTTTTACTCCGCCACCAGCACCGTCACGCTCGTCGGGGCCAGCTCCAACGCATCCCGGAAGCAGGGGCCGAAGGGTGTCACACCGGCGTGGACGCCGTCGCTTACTTTGCGCCAGGTACCGGCTGGCAGGCTGGCCCACTGGCGGGTGCGCTCGGGGTTGTAGTAGACGGCCAGCTGACCCGCCGTGGCCGTGCCGTCGTTCTCCGGCACAAAGCCGATGAGCCAGCCCGGCAGCGCCAGAATAAACGGCTCCGGCTCCCCTGCCGCACCGCTCAGCCGCGGATAGGCGCGGCGGATGGCCAGCATGCCGCGGTAAAACGCCGTCAGCGCGGCAAACTCCGGGCGGTGGGCGCGGGTCCAGTCCAGCCGGTTCGTGGCCAGCGGCCCCTTGTAGCTGTTGTGGTCGCCGTACTTGGTGCGGCCCCACTCCTCGCCCGCCTGCATAAAGGGCAGACCCTGGCAGGTCAGGTAGATGCCCGCCGTCATGCGGTTCTGTGCCAGCAAATCGGCGTCGGGGCAGTCGTAATCGCCGCGGCGGCCCACGGCGGCCAGCTTGTCCCAGAGCGTGTAGTTGTCATGGGCGGAGACGTACTGCACGACCTGCCCGGCGCGCTTGGGCAGGAAGCCGTGTGCGCCGCTGCGCCACGCGCTGATCGAATGCAGCACATCGTAGCCATGCTGCGGTGCGCCGTTGACATAGCCCGCGTTGGCCGCGTCAAAGACGTTGCCCTTGATGCAGTCCCGCGTGTCATCGCAGAAAAATCCGATGCGTTCATGCAGTGCGTCGAGGGCGCGCCTGTCGGCGGGGCGTGCGCCGCCTTCAAGGTTCGTGCCGCCGCCCATCCAGGGCTCGCCGTACAGTAAAATGCTCTCGCCGCCGGGCAGACTGTCCAGCGCGGCGCGGATGGCGTTCATCGTGTCCACATCCTCCAGCGCCATCAGGTCAAAGCGGAAACCGTCGATGTGGTAGGCTGTGGCCCAGTACAGCACCGACTCGACCACGTATTTGCGCACCATCGGGCGCTCGCTGGCCAGGTCACAGCCGCAGCCGGAGCCGTTGGTCATCATGCCGTTGGGCCAGCGGCGGTTCCAGTAGCCGGGCACGGTGCGCTCCAGATTGCTCTCGCCGTGGTAGGTGTGGTTGTAGACTACGTCCATCACGACGCCCAGCCCCGCGCGGTGCAGCGCGGCGACCATGGCGCGGCACTCCTTGACGCGCACCTCGCCGTGGAACGGGTCGGTGGCAAAGCTGCCCTCGGGCACGTTGTAGTTCTGCGGGTCGTAGCCCCAGTTGTAGCCGCCGTCGGGGCGGGACTCGTCCACCGTGGCGTAGTCGTAGATGGGCTGTAATTGCACATGGCTGATGCCCAGATTTTTCAGATAATTCAGGCAGGTCGGGTGTTCGCCGTCGCTGTCCAGCGTGGTGTCATCGGGCGTGAAGCCCATGAACTTGCCGCGCCACTCCGGTTTTACACCGCTGTGCCCGTCAGCGGAAAAGTCCGCCACATGCACCTCCCACACGCTGCGGGCGTGGGCCGGGATGTCGGGGCGCCGGTCCTGCTCCCAGCCGTCGGGGGCGGCCTGTGTCAGGTCCACCACCATGCCGCGGGTGCCGTTGGCCCCGGCGCTGCGGGCGTAGGGGTCCACGACCTCATGCACGCGGCCATCCGGGAAGTAGATGCGGTAGATGTAATACGTCCCGTGCAGGTTGCCGGGCAGCACAATGGCCCAGACGCCGCCATCGCCGCGGCGCATTTCGTGTACGCCCAGCTCTTTCGCGCCCGGCTCGGCGTCGGTGCCGGTGGCATACAGGCAGACCACGACCCCGCAGGCAGTGGGAGCCCACAGCTTGAAGGTGGTTCCCTCCGCCGTTGGATTTGCGCCGAGGTCGCTGCCGTGGTAATAGGGCAGCTCACAGGCCTGATGCCAGTTCATGAGTGATCGCTCCTTACAAATAGTCTGCATTTATTGTAGCAGGTAGAGCGACAGTTTGCAAGGGAAACGTTTCAACGCCCAGCGGAAACCTCTGCATCCGGCATCCCATGTAAAGAAGCCATACACAAGCAAAAATCCCCTGCCCGTGCGGACAGGGGATGCGGTTGCTTATAGAGGTGGATTACTCGCCCAGATGCCAGATGTCCTTGTTGTACTCGGCAATCGTGCGGTCACTGCTGAACAGGCCGGCCTTGGCAATGTTGATGACGCACTTCTTGCGCCAGCCCAGCGGGTCGCAGGCGTAGTCGCTCAGGGCCTGACCCTTGCGCACCACATAGGCGTTGAAGTCGGGCAGCGTCTGGAACCAGTCCTTCCAGACCAACTCGTCGTGCAGGCGGCGCAGGTTTTCCTCATGCCCGGCGGCCAGCATCTCCGGCCCGACGAGGAAATCGACGGCGCGGCGGATGTTGGGGTCACCCTCCACCCACTGGCTGGCCTGATAGTCGCCCATCTCATAGCGGTGGATGACCTGGTCGGACGTCTGGCCGAAGATATAGATGTTCTCATCGCCGACCTGCTGACAGATCTCGACGTTCGCACCGTCCATCGTGCCCAGCGTCAGCGCACCGTTGAGCATGAACTTCATGTTGCCGGTGCCGGACGCCTCCTTGGAGGCCAGCGAGATCTGCTCCGACAGGTCGCAGGCGGGGATGAGCTTCTCAGCGGCGGTGACGTTGTAGTTTTCCACAAAGACAACCTGCAGATACTTCGACACGACCGGATCCGCCGCAATGACTTTAGACAGGGTCAGCAGGGCGTGGATGATGTCCTTGGCAATCGTGTACGCCGGGGCGGCCTTGGCACCGAAGATGCTGACCAGCGGCGTGGCGGGCAGATGCCCGGCCTTGATCTCATGATACTGGTGGATCAGGTAGAGCAGGTTCAGCTGCTGGCGCTTGTACTCATGCAGGCGTTTGGACTGGATGTCGAACATTGCATCCGGGTCAACGGTGATGTTCTGCGTGCGGTGCAGCCAGTCGGCCAGTGCGCGCTTGTTCTGCGCCTTGACGGCGGAGAACTGCTGCAAAATATCGACATTTTCCGTGTAGGGCAGCAGTTTTTCAAGCTCGGCGGCGTCCTTGCGGAAGCCGGAACCGATGAGCTTTTCAATCTCGGCGGTCAGCGCCGGGTCGCACTCCAGCAGCCAACGGCGGAAGGTGATGCCGTTGGTCTTGTTGTTGAATTTTTCGGGGTAGAGCTGGTAAAAGCCGTGCAGCTCGCTGTTTTTCAGGATCTCGGTGTGCAGATAGGCAACGCCGTTCGTCGAGTGGGTGAAGTGGATGTCCATGTGGGCCATGTGAACGCGGTCGTCCCCGTCGATGATGGCCAGACTCTCGTCGGTGGTGCGGGTGCGGGCCAGCGTGTCGAGCTTTTCAATGATGGGCATGAGCTGCGGCACGACGGCGTCCAGATAGGCGCGGGGCCACTTTTCGAGCGCCTCGGCCAGAATGGTGTGGTTCGTGTAGGCACAGGTTTTTGTGACGATCTCGACGGCCTCGTCAAAGTCGATGCCCTTCTCCCCCAGCAGGCGGATCAGCTCGGGGATAACCATGCTGGGGTGGGTGTCATTGATCTGGATGGCGGCGTAGTCGGCCAGATCATGGTAATCACAGCCGCGGGCGGCACACTCGGCCAGAATCAGCTGGGCCCCGGCGGAAACCATCAGGTACTGCTGGTAGACGCGCAGACGGCGTCCGGCCTCGTCGGAGTCATCGGGATACAGGAAAAGCGTCAGGTTTTTGTCGATGTCGGTCTTGTCGAACGTGATGCCGTCGTGGACGATGCTCTCATCAATGGTGTCGAGATCGAACAGATTCAGCGTGTTCGTGCGGCCCTCGTAGCCCGTGACGGCCAGCTTGTACAGACGGGCGCTGTAGGTCTTGCCGGCCAGCTCGACGGGATAGGTCGTATCCGTTTTTTCCGCCCAGGAGTGGGCGGTCAGCCACGGGTCGGGCAGCTCGTTCTGGACGCCGTCCTTGAAGGACTGGTGGAACAGGCCGAAGTGATACCGCAGGCCGACACCGTCGCCGGGCAGGTTCAGCGTGGCGAGGGAGTCAAGGAAACAGGCGGCCAGACGGCCCAGCCCGCCGTTGCCAAGGCTTGGCTCCGGCTCGACCTCCTCAATATCGGACAGGTTTTTCCCGGCAGCGGCCAGCGCGGCGCGGGTGTCGTCGTACAGCCCTAAATTGATAAGGTTGTTGGACAGCAGCTTGCCGATCAGAAACTCGGCGCTGATATAGTAGAGCTTGCGGCCCGTGACGGGACGGACGCGGGCGGCGCTCTGTTCGCGGACGATGTCCAACAGGGCCAGATAGATTTCCTGGTCGGTGCAGGCGGTCAGGGGCTTGTTGGTTCTGGCTTCCATCGCAGCAGTCATATTCATAAGAGGTTCCCTCCATTTGTGTATGGGCTTCTTGGGTACAACTTGGTTATACCACACAAAACGTGCATCTGACTTGCAAAATACCCGCAACTTATGGTACAATACTATCATGCGAGGTGAAAATATGGCGAAACAAGAGCGTTTACGCGAAGCAAAGCAACACGGGGCCGCGTGGTTCCCGTTCAATATCTACCCATGTACGATCCCGAAGGACTTCCCGCAGGTGGCGCTGCACTGGCAGGACAGCATGGAGCTGGTCTTTGTCAAAAAAGGGCGCGGCATCGTGCAGGCCGGGCTGACGACCTACACGGCACAGGCGGGCGACATTTACGTGTTTGCCCCCGGCGTGCTGCACGCCCTGCGCCAGCTGCCCGGTGAGGCAATGGAATATGAAAACATCATCTTTGAGCTGGAGCTGCTGGGCGGCGCCGGTGACATCTGTGCCGAGAAGTACCTGCTGCCGCTGCAGAGCGGACGTCTGGCTCTGCCCATGCGCCTTGGCCCGGAAGACTGGGGCTACAACTGGGCGGTGCGGTGCCTGCACGCGGCGGAGGAATTCAACAAGATCAAAGACGTGGGATATGAACTCTGTATAAAGGGCGAGCTGCTGCTGTTTCTGGCGGCGCTGGTGGGCCGCACCGGAGACCTGCCCCCTGCCGATACCCCCGATACCCGGCGGCTGAAAACCGTGGTGCAGCTTGTGAATGAGGGCTACGCGGGGGCGCTGCATGTGACAGACGCAGCAGCGGCCTGCGGATGCAGCCCCAGCCATTTTATGCGCTGGTTCAAGAAAATGACCGGCCAGGGCTTTACCGAATACCTGAACGAGCAGCGCCTGAACGCCGCCGCCGATGCCCTGCGCAGCGGCAGCGACACCGTGCTGGCGATTGCGGAGCAATGCGGGTTTGAGAATTTGTCCTACTTCAACCGTCTGTTCAAAAAGCGGTACGGGATGACGCCGCGGGAATACAGGGGGAGAAAATAAAAAAGCCTTCCCCCGCAGGGGAAGGTGGCCCGAAGGGCCGGATGAGGGGCGAGTCTGCGGCGAAATCCCGTGAACGGGTGGCTGCGGAAGCTTTGCCCTCATCAGTCCGCTTCGCGGACAGCTTCCCCCGCGGGGGAAGCCTGAAATTATGCCTTTTTGCTGTAATCCCGTGCGCCGTAAATCGCCGTGCCGACGCGGACGATGGTCGCGCCCTCGGCGATGGCGGCGGCGTAGTCGTGGCTCATGCCCATGGACAGAATGTCCATCTGTGCCCGGTCATAGTGCCGGGCGTCGGCTCTGGCCAAAAGCTCCCGCATCTGTGCAAAAAAGCGGCGGGTTTCGGTGTCGTCGGCGTCGGCGGGCGGGATCGCCATCAGGCCGCGCAGACGGATGTGCTCCCTGGCGGCGGCAGCCTCCAAAAGCGGGAACAGGCTGTCGGCGTCCACGCCGCTCTTGCTGGCCTCCTCGCCGATGTTGATCTCGACGAGAATGTCCTGCACCAGCCCCAGACGGGCCGCGGCGGCATCGATCTTATCCAAAAGGCGCGTGCTGTCCACGCTCTGGATCAGCGCGGCGCGGCCTACGGCCTTGTTGACCTTGTTCGTCTGTAAATGCCCGATGAAGTGCCCGGGCTTGCCGTTGTAGGCGTTCGCGTCGGTCTTTTCGACCAGCTCCTGCACATGGTTTTCACCGAAAAGGTCAATGGGCAGGTCGGCGCTGTAGCGCACCTCCTCCACCGTGCGGGTCTTGCAGGCGGCGCAAAGGCGCACCTCTGCCGGGTCGCGGCCTGCGGCCTTGGCGGCAGCGGCCATCGTCTCACGGATCTTCGCGACGGCCTCGGCCATCTGCTGCTTCTGGGCTTCGGGAATCATCGCACTTCCTCCTGACTGTAAACGGCGCGGGAACCGCCGATGAACGGCGGACGGGTGCGGGCGCAGAGCAGAATTGCCTGCCCGATGTGGTCCATCGACAAGCGCACCGGCACAGCCACGCGGCGCAGGTGCATACCGATCAGCGTACCGCCGATGTCCATGCCCGCAGCGGCCCTGACCTCCTCCACAAGGACGGGGTCGTTAAAGCGCTGCCAGCAGTTCGTGGCCCAGCTTCCGCCCGCGTGGGGCTGCGGAATGGCCGAGACGATCTGATAGCCGTTGGCCTTCGCGGCCTCGCGCTCAATGACGATAGAACGGTTCAGATGCTCACAGCACTGGGCGGCCAGATAGACGCCCTGCTCCTGCAATGGCGGCAGCACGCCCGCCAGCACGGCAGCGGCAGCCTCCATGCTGGAATCCTTGCCGATGCGCCCGCCCATGATTTCGCTGCTGGAGCAGCCGACCACAAAAATGTCCCCGGTCTCGAGATGCGCAGCCTGCAGCAGTTCTTCCGCAGCCTGCCGCGCCTGCGCCGTAAGTTTTGCATAATCCACAGGTAATGCCCCCTTTGGTTACTATTATAGCAGGGGTGTCAATAAAAGAAAAGCCTTCCCCCGCGGGGGAAGGTGGCCCGTAGGGCCGGATGAGGGCGACCCTGCGGATGGTGCTCATAAATGGGTGGCTGCGGGAGCTTTGCCCTTATCAGTCCGCTTCGCGGACAGCTTCCCCCGAGGGGGAAGCCTTTAGGCGTTTTTTACATTAGAACCAACCTGCGTCAATTTGTCAAGCCGTCACATCCTCAAACTGACTGTTGTACAAATCGGCATAGAACCCGCCGGCTTCGATCAGCTCGTCGTGGGTGCCCTGCTCGACAATGTCGCCCTCGCGCATGACCAGGATCAAATCGGCATCGCGGATGGTAGACAGGCGGTGCGCGATGACGAAGCTCGTGCGGCCCTGCATCAGGCGGTCCATAGCCGTCTGGATGCGCTGCTCGGTGCGGGTGTCAACGCTCGATGTCGCCTCATCGAGGATCAGGATGCGGTTGTCCGCCAAAATCGTGCGGGCAATCGTCAAAAGCTGCTTCTGGCCTTGGCTGACGTTGGAGGCGTCCTCGTTCAGCTCCATCTGGTAGCCGCCGGGCAGCGTGCGGATAAAGTGGTCGGCGTTTGCAGCCTTCGCGGCGGCAATGACCTCCTCGTCCGTGGCATCCAGACGGCCATAGCGGATGTTCTCCATGATCGTGCCCTTGAACAGCCAGGTATCCTGCAGCACCATGCCGAAGCCCTCGCGCAGGTCGCTGCGGTCAAAGTCCCTGACGTTGTGGCCGTTCAGCAAAATTTCGCCGGAATCCACATCATAGAACCGCATGAGCAGCTTGACCATTGTGGTCTTGCCCGCACCGGTGGGGCCGACGATGGCGACCTTCTGGCCGGGCTTGACATTGCAGCTGAAATTGTGGATGACGGTCTTTTCCGGCGTGTAGCCGAACTTTACATGGTCAAACGTGACCTGACCGTCGATGCAGGCGGGGTCGGCGCGGCGGGCGGGGTCGGCCAGCTGGTCCTCCTCGGGCTCGTTCAAAAATTCAAAGACGCGCTCGGCGGCGGCGGTCATGCTTTGCAGCATGTTGGACACCTGCGCCAGCTGCTGGATGGGCTGGGTGAAGTTCTTGACGTACTGGATGAACGCCTGAATATCGCCGATGGTGATGGCGCCCGCTGCGGCAAAAATGCTGCCGACGATGGCGACGGCCACATAGCCCAGGTTGCCCACAAAGTTCATGATGGGCTGCATCAGGCCGGACAAAAACTGCGATTTCCACGCGGATTCGTACAGCTTATCGTTCGCGTCGTTGAAGTCGTCCAGCACGGCGGCCTCGCGGTTGAACGCCTTGATGACGTTGTGGCCGGAGTAGACCTCCTCGACCTGACCGTTGACAACGCCCAGTGTCGCCTGCTGCGCCTTGAAATACTTCTGGCTGAACTTGACGACCACCAGCACCAGCGCCAGCGAGACCGGCAGGATCAGCAGGGCAATCAGCGTCATTTTAGGGCTGATGGACAGCATCATGATGAGCACGCCGACCATCGTCGCAACGCTGGTGATCAGCTGGGTCACGCTCTGGTTCAGGCTCTGGCCCAGCGTATCCACGTCGTTTGTAATGCGGGACAGCACCTCGCCGACGGTGCGCTTTTCAAAGTAGGCCAGCGGCAGGCGGTTGATCTTTTTGCTGATCTGGTCGCGGAAGTCGTAGCAGACCTTCTGCGACAGGCCGGACATGAGCCAGCCCTGAATGAAGCTGAACGCCGCGGACAGCAGGTACATGCCCAGCAGGAACAGCAGCACCTTGCCGATGTAGGCAAAGTCGATGCCGCCCACGCCGCGCAGCTTGGCGATCCAGCCGGTGGCCAGCGCCGTGGTGGCCTTGGCCAGGATCTTCGGCCCTGCAATGTTGAAAATGGTTGACAGAACAGCAAAAACAATGACGACGACCAGCGACAGCTTATACTTGCTCATGGCGGCCAGCAGCTGGCGCAGCGTGCCCTTGAAGTCCTTGGCGCGCTCCGTCGTCATGCGTCCGTGTCTTGGCATATCACTCACCCTCCTTCTGCAAATTCAGTTCCTTCTGGCTCAGCTGGCTGCGCGCAATTTCCTGATACGCGGGGCAGCTTTCCATCAGCTGGGCATGGGTGCCCTTGCCGACGATGCGCCCCTCATCCAGCACCAGGATCTGGTTCGCGTGCAGCACGGTGGAGATGCGCTGCGCCACAATAATGACCGTGGCGTTGTCGGTTTTAGCCTTCAGCGCACGGCGCAGCGCCACGTCGGTCTTGTAGTCCAGCGCCGAGAAGCTGTCGTCAAACAGATAGATCTGCGGGTGCTTGGCAATGGCGCGGGCAATCGAAAGGCGCTGCTTCTGCCCGCCGGAGACGTTGCTGCCGCCCTGGGCAATCGGGCTGTCGAAGCCCTCGGGCTTGGCGGAGATGAACTCCGTGGCCTGGGCGATCTCGGCGGCCTGCTCTGCGTCAGCGTCGGTGATGTGGTCGCCGCCGAACTTCAGGTTGGATGTGATCGTGCCGCTGAACAGCACGCCCTTCTGCGGCACATAGCCCAGCTCGTCGTGCAGCTGTGCCTGGGTCATGTCGCGCACGTCAACGCCGTCAATCGTCACGCTGCCCTCGGTCACATCGTAGAAGCGCGGGATCAGGTTGAGCAGCGTAGATTTGCCGCAGCCCGTGGAGCCGATGATGGCCGTTGTCTCGCCGGGTCTGGCCGTGAAGCTGATGTGCTCGAGCGCGTCCTCGTCGGAGCCGGGATAGCGGAAGCTGACGTCATGGAACGCCACAACGCCGTGGGTGCCGTCCGCGGGCAGTGCCTTGGGCGCAGCGGGGTCATGGATGGTCGAGGGGGTCTTGATGACCTCGTCAATGCGGTCCGCGGCCACACCGGCGCGGGGCAGCATGACGGCGACCATCGAGAGCATGAGGAACGACATGACGATCTGCATCGTGTAGGTGATGAACGCGATCATCTCACCCACCTGCATGCTGCCCAGATCCATCGCCTTGCCGCCGAACCAGACGATGAGCAGGCTCGTGCCGTTCATGATGAGCGTCATAAACGGCATCATGGCGACCATCGTGCGGTTGGTGAACAGCTGGGTCTTCATCAGGTCGGTGTTGGCCCTGTCAAAGCGCTTTTCCTCAAATGCCTCGCGGCTGAACGCGCGGATGGGCATAATGCCGGTCAGGATTTCGCGGCTGACAAGGTTCAGCCGGTCCACCAAAACTTGCATCTGCTTGAATTTCGGCATGGCTACGTTCATCAAGACGGCGATGAGTGCCAGCAGTGCGGCCACGGCCACAAAGATGATCCATTCCAGCCCCGTGTTGCCGCTGGCAACGTGCATAATGCCGCCGATGCCCAAAATGGGCGCGTAGGCCACCATGCGCAGCAGGATCACGCAGACGAACTGCACCTGCTGGATGTCGTTCGTGGTGCGGGTAATCAGCGAAGCAGTGGAAAATTTTTCGATTTCGGCGTTGGAGTAGCCGACGACGGTCCTGAACACGTCGCGGCGCAGGTCACGGCCAATGGCGGCGGAGACGCGGGACGCGATAAAGCCTACGGCGACGGCCACGGCAACCATGAGCAGCGTTAAAGCCAGCATCTGGCCGCCCGTGCGCAGCAGATAGGACATTTGCACGTCATGGGCAATGCCCTGAGCGTCATATTCCAGCGCGACGAGCAGCATGGCCTGGCTGGATAGGCTGTCGGCGACGGTCTCGTCCAGCTGGGCGAGACCGTCCGTCAGCTGGCTCTGCAGCATTTCCCGTGCGCCGGGGGCCTGGGACGCGGCGGCCAGCTGCGTGGCGACGGCGTCGAGGTCGTAGGCCGTGGGGACCACGGTGTCGGTGGTACCGGCGGCAGTGGCGGCATTCTTCACCGCGGCCATGTACAGCACAACGTCCGGCGTTGTGAACGCATTTTCCAGCGCGGCGGTGTCCGCGTCCGGCTTCAGTGTGCGCACACCGTCCGCGTCGGGGTCGGCGTAGGCTTCGTCCGCCAGTGCGGCGTCGTCCTCGGACATGAGCAGCTCGAGCGCCTGCAGCGTTGTGCTGCGGACGGTGTCGGGCACGGGGCTTTCAATGCCGCCCTGCTGGATGCCGGTGTCCACAATTTTGCTTGTGTAGTCGGGCAGGCTTAAATCGCAGTATGCCTGTACGATGAGCAGCGCAACGACGGCCAGGCAGGCCGCCCAGTGCCGCCCCAGCTGCTTAAAAATTTTCGTCATGCGGGAGTTCTCCTTTCAAATCGGTTTTCATAGCGGCGTTCTCGGCCTCGATGGCGGCGAGCAGAGCGTCCTTTACGGCGTTGGCCTGCGCCAGCTGCTCCGGGGTCAGCCGCGCCATGATGCGGGCAAAGTAGTCGTTCATGGCCTGCTCATTGGCTTTGCGGGCGCGCTCCCCTGCCGGGGTGATGCGCACCAGCGTCTTGCGGCGGTCCTTGGGGTCGGTCTCGCGGACGATGTGGCCGTCCTGCTCCATCTGACGCAGCCCGCGGGAAATCGCCGGCATAGGCTGGTGCATCTGCCGCGCAATGTCCGAGACATAGATCGCGCCGTCGCAGCCGTGCTGCTCAATGAGATTGTACAGACTTTGCAGCATGCCATAGCGGCATTTGGGTTGCCCGGCCAGTGCCATGCGCATCCCGCGCCTGGACAGTGTGTGCAGCCGCGCCACAAAGCGGAACACCCCGCTCAGATAAGGGGCTTCAGTGCCCATTGGTGAACACCTCCTGTTAATAGTTGGCTTTTGTTAATTATTAAAGCATGATAATAATACACCCTCCTGCACCGCGGTGCAAGAGGGTGTAAGGAAGTTTTAAGATTTGTTCATAAAGTGGGGAGAAGGGCCTCCCTTGTCAAAGGGAGGCTTTAGGCTTATTCCTTCACACACGCAAGATTGCTCAGCGTCACACCCCTGCACAGCCCCAGCGGCAGGGCGACGGACGGCTTGGTGATGGTAATATCCTTAAAGACAATGTCCTCGACCTCATAGCCCGGCTTGTCAAAGCCCGCAATCTCGATCGGGGCGGCATCGTGTCGGCTGCGGTCATGGTCCAGCACCTCGGCGGTCAGGGTCAGCCGCTCAAAGAAGCAGTGCTCGAGCTTCGGCGGGGCACCGGCGGGCACACCGTCGTCATTGTACGGTACGCTGTGCAGCATGACGCGGGGCGTAATGCAGTCCCGCACGGTCACGCCGCGCACATAGCCGCCGCGCTTGGGCGTGGCCTTGATCTCAATGCCGGACAGCGAGTTCGCCAGATCGCAGTCCCAGATCTGCACGTCCTCCACGCCGCCGCTCATCTCGCTGCCGATGCAGATGCCGTGGCCGCAGTCGCTGCGGCAGTCAAACACCCGGATATGCGCGCAGGGACGGTTGATTTCGTTGCCCTCGGGGTTCTTGCCGCTCTTGATGGCGACAGCGTCGTCCCCCGTGGAGAACTCCGACGCAAACAGCGTGCAGTTCGTCGAGGAATCCGGGTCCCAGCCGTCGCCGTTCCAGACGCCCTCGGACACAAAGGTGCAGTGGTCGGTCTGGATGTCGTCGCAGTAGATCATGTGGACGTTCCAGGACGGGCCGTTTTTCAGCGTGATACCGCTGATCCAGACGTTCTCACAGTTGCTTAAATTGATAAGCCGCGGACGGACGCGGCCCGGGATCGTGTCGCTGTTCTCGCAGCTTTCGACGAGCTCCCGGTTGTCGTCCAGAAAGCTCTTGATGCGGGCACGCTCGTCCTCAATGATCTTGCGGGCCAGCTCCTGCCCGCCGCCGCAGATCGTGCCCCTGCCGCGGATGATGATATTGCGGCAGTTTGGGCCGGTCTTGTGGTTCATGTCGCCCGCGTTCAAAAGGCTTGAGTAGCAGCGCATCTCGGTGCCCTCAAATCGGCTGGGAATGCGGGGCGAATAGTCGTGAATGTTCGTTGTGCCCTGCAGGACCGCGCCCTTGGCCAGATAAATTTCCAGATTGCTGTGCAGCCGCAGTGCGCCGGTCAGGAAATCGCCCGCCGGCACGTACAGAATATCGTCCGCGCCGCAGTCGTTGATGGCCCGCTGTAAATTGTCGGTGTTCAGGATATGGCCGTCGCCCTTGCAGAAGTAGGGCGCGGCGGTAATGTCGATGCGGCGTTTTTCCCTGCCGAACTGCAGCGTGGCCGAGCCGATGCAGTAGCTGCCGCTGACCACGTCCACCCGGAAGGAACTGCCGTAGCTCAGCCCCTCTATCGTAAAATGGGTGCGGTCTGTGCGGCCAATGGCCTCACCGTTCAGGGAGACCGTGTATTCCGCCCCGCTGGGCGCGGCGGCGGGCTTATCCCAGTACAGCACCGCGTAATCTTCGGTGCAGCGTATATTCAAATTGCCTTGTTTCATGGTGACGTCCTTTGGTTATGGGAAGTTTGCTCTTTCTTACATATTGTACCACAGTGTGCGCGTTTATCCAAGACTTGGGGGTGACAAAATACGCGGGCTGAAACGCTGCAGGTTTTTACACTTTGCAAGGTTGACAGACATCGGCACGCTGGACCTGATCGACGGTGACAAGGTCTGCCTGACGAACCTGAACCGCTAGGTCCCCGGCAGCAACACCTACGTCCCCGCCGTTGCCGGTCTGATCTGCGCCGGTGAGGTCATCAATGATATTGCGCTGAACCGCGTGTAACAGCTCTGCTCCGCGCTGATCCGGCGGGGAGCTTTGCTTTTGTGCGGGATGTATGGTACAATAGGGAAACACTGTAGGGGCCGGGCATGCCCGGCCCGCGGCCTGCCTATAGGCGGGCGTCCCCCGTGAAGCTGCGGGCCGCACATGTGCGGCCCCTGCTGCGCGACGATTTATACTGCACGAAAGGAGCTGCCATGGACAAGGCTATATTTGAAACGGCCCATCTGGCGGCCCTGAACGACCAACAGCGCGCGGCGGTGGAGGCGGTCAACGGCCCGGTGCTGCTGCTGGCGGTGCCGGGCAGCGGCAAAACCACCGTGCTCATCACCCGGCTGGGCTATATGACCGAGGTCTGCGGCATTGCGCCGGAAGCCATCCTGACAATGACCTACACCGTCGCCGCCACGCAGGAGATGCGCGCCCGGTTCGCGGCGCGGTTCGGCGGCAAATTGGCCGCACGGCTGGAGTTCCGCACCATCAACGGTGTGGCGGCGCGCATCATCGCGCTGTACAGCCGCATGTATGGCCGTACCCCGCCGGAGCTCATCCGCAATGAGAGCGAGACCACGCCGCTGCTCATGCGGCTATGGCAGGACACAAACCACGAGTACCCCGCCGAGAGCACGGTCAAGGATCTGCGCACGGCCATCACCTACATTAAAAATATGTGCCTGACCGACGCGGAATTGGACGAGCTGGAAACCGACATTGAGAATCTGCCCGACCTGTACCGCGGCTACCAGAAGGCGCTGAAGGCCGCGCACAAAATGGACTACGACGACCAGCTCTGCTTTGCACTGCAAATCCTGCGCGGTGCGCCCACGGTTGCGGCGGCGTTCCGCAAACGGTACAAGTATTTCTGCGTCGATGAGTCGCAGGATACGTCCAAGGTGCAGCATGAAATTATCCGCGTGCTGGCGCAGGAAAGCGGCAATATCTTTATGGTCGGCGACGAGGACCAGAGCATTTACGGCTTCCGCGCCGCCTACCCCCAGGCGCTGATGGACTTTGAAAAGACCTATCCCGGCGCACAGATTTTGCTGATGGAGCAGAACTATCGCTCCACAGAGCCGATTCTGGAGGCTGCCAACCGCTTTGTGGCGCGCAACCGCTATCGCCGCCCCAAGACCATCGCACCGACGCAGGGCCCCGGCGCACCGCTGCAGATCGTCACCGTGCCGCGCCGCGCCGACCAACTGCCATTCTTGTTCGAGACGGCGCAGCACTGCGATACCGGGACGGCGGTGCTGTTCCGCAACCACGAGAGCGCACTGCCCATCATCGACCTGTGCGAGCGGCGGGGCATCCCCTACGCCTGCAAGGCAGTGGACCAGACCTTTTTTACCAACAAGATCGTCCGCGATGTGACCGATATTTTTACGCTGGCCGCACACCCCGCGGATGGGGAAGCTTTTCTGCGCTGCTACTACAAATTCGGCGTGCCCGTCACCCGCGCACAGGCGCTGTTTGCCTGCAATCAGGCGCGGCAGTACGGGCAGGGCTGCTGGACGGCCCTGCTGAATGAGGACAGCATCCGTCCGCGCACCCGCGCCGCCATGGCTGACGTGGCGGACGGTCTGGCGCGTCTGCCCAAAATGGCCGCGGACGATGCGGTGCGGTTCCTGGCCGACCAGCTGGGCTACGGCAAATATTTGGACAAAAACGGCATGGACCGCACGAAGCTGGCCGTGCTGGAAATGCTCGGCGCACAGGAGCCGACGCCGCGGCACCTGCTGCGTCGGCTGGAAAAGCTGCGCAGCATCATACAAAACCATGAGAATCCGCCCGGGTGCAGGTTTTTGCTTTCGACGATCCACTCGGCCAAGGGGCTGGAATATGACCGGGTCATTTTGTTGGATGTGCTGGACGGCATCCTGCCCGCCAAGCCGGAGCTGTGCTGCCGCACGCCCGGTGAGACACAGCAGTATGAGGAGGACCGGCGGCTGTTTTACGTGGCCATGACCCGCGCGCGGCAGCAGCTGGTGCTGTTTGACTGCGCGGCGGAGCGCTCGGCCTTTGTGGATGAGGTGCTGTCCGGCCTGCCCGGCCAACGCAGACGCCACGACGCCGAGCCCGCGGGCCGCCGCACACCCCCGCCCGCGGCACGCGCCCCGCTGCCGCCTGTGGATGTGGACAGCATCACCGCCGTCGGTGCCCATGTGCGGCATGCCGTCTTTGGCCCCGGCACCGTGGAAAGCGTTGCGGGCCGCCGCGTGACCGTGCGCTTTACGGCAGGTCCGCGCACATTGGACGCCCAGGTCGTCGCGGAGCGGCATCTGATGTGGGCGGAGTGAAAAGCTCTTGCCTCCCTCTGCGAGACAGACTCCCCCGATACGGGGGAGGTGGCGCTTGCGCCAGAGGGGGCCAAGAAAATGCTTGATTTGTGACACATTCCCGCTCCCGTCGGCGTTATAAGGGTGAAAGGAGGCGAGCCGATGCAAAACGAACAGGATTTAGAAAAGCTCGTACATGCCCATACCGCTGCACTGCTGCGGTACTGCACCGGCCTGCTGGGGTGCGAGGCCGACGCACAGGATGCTGTGCAGAAAACCTTCATCAAGGCGTGGCAGCGGCGCCACACGCTGCGCCATGACGGCACCGACAACGAGCGCGCGTGGCTCTACCGCATCGCCTACCGCACCTCGCTGGACATGCTGCGGGCAACCAAACGCGCGGCGGCCTACCCCACCCCGGAGCCGTTGGAGCAGGACCCCGGCATCAGCGAAGAGCTGCGCGCGGCGCTGAACACGCTGGCCCCGCTGGATCGGGCCCTGATCTTAGAGCGTGTGCTGGACGGGCTGGATTACGCCGCACTGGCGTGCATTCACGGACGGCCCGCCGCCTATCTGCGCACACGCTACCACCGCGCCAAAAAGCAGCTGGCGCAGCGATTGAAGGAGGGTGAGCACTATGAAGTATGACCGCGAAGAAGCGTATTTGCACGAAAAGCTGACCGGCGGCCTGCACCCGGCAGGCGTTGACCTATGGCCCGCCGTGGCCGAGCACCTGCCCGACGCGCCCCCCGCACGGCACCCGCGCTGGAAGCTGGCAATCTGCCTGGCCGCGCCGCTGCTGATTGCCGCCGGAGTGCTGGCAGGCACGGCAGAGTTCACGAACCTGCGCGAAAACCCGCGCCCGTCCTTTGCGCCGGAGGCCAACACCGGGTACGCCATCACGTATGAGCGGCAGTATTTTGCGCTGGATGAGGATTTGCTGGCGGGAATGGTGGCAAACCATAATGGGGAGATGTCGGACGATGGCTGGCTGCCGATGAACGCCAAGATAAACGGCCAACTGCACCCCACCGACGCGGACTACGCCGATTGGTACGCCCGGGCTGCACGCGGTTACGACAGCTGGGGGGAAATGACCGCCGCGACTGGTCTGCCGCTGGCGCAGAACACGCTGCTGGATGAGGGAGATACAAGCACTTTCCCGTCGATTGCCATGTATCCGTCCGGCATGATCGACATCCCGGATGAATATGACGATGGTATGCCCTATACGCCGAAATTTCAGGAATATCCCGCCGGATTTATCCCCATCGGGCGCGGCGATACACCGGACAAGCTCTACCTGCGCACGGGTGTGCTTTTGGATGATTACAATGTAGAAATTATGGCAGTTGCCTATCTTGGGGATGCGCCCAAGGAGATGGCAACGGATTTGTATTGGCAAAAAAGTGCCGGGTTGACGTGGCAATGTGAAAGCTACCCCATGGCCAACGGCAACACCGCGCTGATCCCCCACTGTACCAGCAACCCGAACTCGAGGCCCTACATCCAGTCCAGAGCCTACTTTGCGCAGGACGGCATTTTGTACCAAGTCTATTGCCGTCCCTATACGGATAGCCTTTATTATAATGCCTCGCAGGAGGACATCTGGGCAGAACTGAAGGTGGTTTTGGACGGATTCTCTTAAGAGGCTCCCCGGGAGGGGAGCTCCGCCCGCAGGCGGTGAGGGTTGGGCGGCAGGCTGACGATTTAGACGGCAGCTCCCACCCATCCATCCGGCCCGCGGCCACCTCCCCCCAAGGGAGGCTTTAAAGCAGGCAATAAAAAGAGAGAAGAACCTTCGCCCTGCGCGAAAATTCTTCTCTCTTTTTTCTCTTTTATCTCTCCTCCAGCGGCACATACTCCCTTGTCTGCATGATGCTCTGGTAGGCCGGGCGGATGATCTTATCCACGTTGACAAGCTCCTCCATGCGGTGGGCGGACCAGCCGACGATACGCGCAACCGCAAAGATCGGGGTGTACAGCTCCACCGGGATGCCCAGCATGTCATACACAAAGCCGGAGTAGAAGTCCACGTTCGTCGAGACACCCTTATAAATATGGCGCTTCTCGGCAATGACCTGCGGGGCCAGCCGCTCGATCGTGTTGTAATACTCAAAGTCGCGGCTGCGGCCCTTGGCGTCGGCCAGCTGGTGGACAAAGCTCTTGAACACCACCGCGCGCGGGTCGCTCAGCGAGTAGACCGCATGGCCCATGCCGTAGATCAGGCCCTTCTGGTCGAACGCCTGGCGGTCCACAATGCGGCCCAGATAATCAGCCATGGCCTCCTCGTCCAGCGGGTCGGTGACGTGAGCGCGGATGTCGTCCATCATCTGCATGACCTTGATGTTCGCGCCGCCGTGCTTGGGGCCCTTCAGGCTGGAAAGCGCCGCCGCAATGACGGAGTAGGTGTCCGACCCGGACGAGGTGACGACGCGGGTCGTGAAGGTCGAGTTGTTGCCGCCGCCGTGCTCCATGTGCAGCAGCAGGGCAATGTCCAGCACGTGGGCCTCGAGGTCGGTGTACTTCTGGTCGGGGCGCAGCATCTTCAGCAGGTTTTCCGCCGTGGACAGGCTCGGGTCGGGACGGTGGATGTACATGCTGCCGCCGCACTCATAGTAATTGTAGGCGTGGTAGCCGTAGACCGCCAGCATCGGGAAAACGCTGATGAGCTTGATGCACTGTTCCAGCTGGGTCTGCAGGTCGGTCTTGCCGATGTCGTCATCGTAGCTGGCCAGCGTCAGAACGCTGCGGGTCAGCGAGTTCATCAGGTCGTGACTGGGGGCCTTCATGATGACGTCGCGCACAAAGTTTGTCGGCAGGTCGCGGCATTTGGCAAGGCAGACGGTGAAGCTCTCGAGCTGCTCTTTGTTCGGCAGGTCGCCGAGCAGCAGCAGATAGGCCGCGCCCTCAAACGCATAGCGCTTGCCGCGCAGACCGCGGATCAGGTCATAGACGTTGTAGCCGCGGTACCAGAGCTTGCCCTCGCAGGGAACCTTCTGGCCGTCGCGCTCCTCAAAGGCGTCGATGCGGGAAATGTTCGTGATGCCCGCCAGCACGCCCTTGCCGTTTTTGTCGCGCAGACCGCGCTTGATGTCGTATTGGGCAAACAGCGTGGGATCAATGCGGTTGTTGGTGACACATTCCTCGGTAAAAATGCGGGCTTCCTTTTCAATGGCTGCGTAGTCGCTCATGGTGACGGCCTCCCTTTCCCTTTCTTGTCCGTGTGTGGTAAACACTTTGTAGCAGCGGCGGGCTATTCTACAAATCGTATAACGTATAAATCTATTATACAGGGAAATTGGACAGTCTGTCAAACAAAGTTTTTGTGAACAAAATGACAAGAAGAAAATGACAAGGCTGTAGGGGCCGGGCATGCCCGGCCCGGAGGTGTAAGGCGGACGTGTGCTTTCCGGGAGGGATAAATCCCTCCCCTACAAACGCCGTTGCCGGGAGTTTGTAGGGCGGCCAGCCCTCTGGCCGCCGCGGACGCTTGCGACAGCAGGAAAGTTTACGGGTTGCCACACTGTAGGGGGCGGCGTCCCCGACGCCCCGCGGAGGGGTCAAGACCCCTCCCTACAAGGCCACAATAAAAGGGGCGACAAACAAAAAGGGAGAGGCTCTCCCTCTCCCATGAAACGTGATTATACTTTTACTCCGCCACCAGCACCGTCACGCTCGTCGGGGCCAGCTCCAACGCATCCCGGAAGCAGGGGCCGAAGGGTGTCACACCGGCGTGGACGCCGTCGCTTACTTTGCGCCAGGTACCGGCTGGCAGGCTGGCCCACTGGCGGGTGCGCTCGGGGTTGTAGTAGACGGCCAGCTGACCCGCCGTGGCCGTGCCGTCGTTCTCCGGCACAAAGCCGATGAGCCAGCCCGGCAGCGCCAGAATAAACGGCTCCGGCTCCCCTGCCGCACCGCTCAGCCGCGGATAGGCGCGGCGGATGGCCAGCATGCCGCGGTAAAACGCCGTCAGCGCGGCAAACTCCGGGCGGTGGGCGCGGGTCCAGTCCAGCCGGTTCGTGGCCAGCGGCCCCTTGTAGCTGTTGTGGTCGCCGTACTTGGTGCGGCCCCACTCCTCGCCCGCCTGCATAAAGGGCAGACCCTGGCAGGTCAGGTAGATGCCCGCCGTCATGCGGTTCTGTGCCAGCAAATCGGCGTCGGGGCAGTCGTAATCGCCGCGGCGGCCCACGGCGGCCAGCTTGTCCCAGAGCGTGTAGTTGTCATGGGCGGAGACGTACTGCACGACCTGCCCGGCGCGCTTGGGCAGGAAGCCGTGTGCGCCGCTGCGCCACGCGCTGATCGAATGCAGCACATCGTAGCCATGCTGCGGTGCGCCGTTGACATAGCCCGCGTTGGCCGCGTCAAAGACGTTGCCCTTGATGCAGTCCCGCGTGTCATCGCAGAAAAATCCGATGCGTTCATGCAGTGCGTCGAGGGCGCGCCTGTCGGCGGGGCGTGCGCCGCCTTCAAGGTTCGTGCCGCCGCCCATCCAGGGCTCGCCGTACAGTAAAATGCTCTCGCCGCCGGGCAGACTGTCCAGCGCGGCGCGGATGGCGTTCATCGTGTCCACATCCTCCAGCGCCATCAGGTCAAAGCGGAAACCGTCGATGTGGTAGGCTGTGGCCCAGTACAGCACCGACTCGACCACGTATTTGCGCACCATCGGGCGCTCGCTGGCCAGGTCACAGCCGCAGCCGGAGCCGTTGGTCATCATGCCGTTGGGCCAGCGGCGGTTCCAGTAGCCGGGCACGGTGCGCTCCAGATTGCTCTCGCCGTGGTAGGTGTGGTTGTAGACTACGTCCATCACGACGCCCAGCCCCGCGCGGTGCAGCGCGGCGACCATGGCGCGGCACTCCTTGACGCGCACCTCGCCGTGGAACGGGTCGGTGGCAAAGCTGCCCTCGGGCACGTTGTAGTTCTGCGGGTCGTAGCCCCAGTTGTAGCCGCCGTCGGGGCGGGACTCGTCCACCGTGGCGTAGTCGTAGATGGGCTGTAATTGCACATGGCTGATGCCCAGATTTTTCAGATAATTCAGGCAGGTCGGGTGTTCGCCGTCGCTGTCCAGCGTGGTGTCATCGGGCGTGAAGCCCATGAACTTGCCGCGCCACTCCGGTTTTACACCGCTGTGCCCGTCAGCGGAAAAGTCCGCCACATGCACCTCCCACACGCTGCGGGCGTGGGCCGGGATGTCGGGGCGCCGGTCCTGCTCCCAGCCGTCGGGGGCGGCCTGTGTCAGGTCCACCACCATGCCGCGGGTGCCGTTGGCCCCGGCGCTGCGGGCGTAGGGGTCCACGACCTCATGCACGCGGCCATCCGGGAAGTAGATGCGGTAGATGTAATACGTCCCGTGCAGGTTGCCGGGCAGCACAATGGCCCAGACGCCGCCATCGCCGCGGCGCATTTCGTGTACGCCCAGCTCTTTCGCGCCCGGCTCGGCGTCGGTGCCGGTGGCATACAGGCAGACCACGACCCCGCAGGCAGTGGGAGCCCACAGCTTGAAGGTGGTTCCCTCCGCCGTTGGATTTGCGCCGAGGTCGCTGCCGTGGTAATAGGGCAGCTCACAGGCCTGATGCCAGTTCATGAGTGATCGCTCCTTACAAATAGTCTGCATTTATTGTAGCAGGTAGAGCGACAGTTTGCAAGGGAAACGTTTCAACGCCCAGCGGAAACCTCTGCATCCGGCATCCCATGTAAAGAAGCCATACACAAGCAAAAATCCCCTGCCCGTGCGGACAGGGGATGCGGTTGCTTATAGAGGTGGATTACTCGCCCAGATGCCAGATGTCCTTGTTGTACTCGGCAATCGTGCGGTCACTGCTGAACAGGCCGGCCTTGGCAATGTTGATGACGCACTTCTTGCGCCAGCCCAGCGGGTCGCAGGCGTAGTCGCTCAGGGCCTGACCCTTGCGCACCACATAGGCGTTGAAGTCGGGCAGCGTCTGGAACCAGTCCTTCCAGACCAACTCGTCGTGCAGGCGGCGCAGGTTTTCCTCATGCCCGGCGGCCAGCATCTCCGGCCCGACGAGGAAATCGACGGCGCGGCGGATGTTGGGGTCACCCTCCACCCACTGGCTGGCCTGATAGTCGCCCATCTCATAGCGGTGGATGACCTGGTCGGACGTCTGGCCGAAGATATAGATGTTCTCATCGCCGACCTGCTGACAGATCTCGACGTTCGCACCGTCCATCGTGCCCAGCGTCAGCGCACCGTTGAGCATGAACTTCATGTTGCCGGTGCCGGACGCCTCCTTGGAGGCCAGCGAGATCTGCTCCGACAGGTCGCAGGCGGGGATGAGCTTCTCAGCGGCGGTGACGTTGTAGTTTTCCACAAAGACAACCTGCAGATACTTCGACACGACCGGATCCGCCGCAATGACTTTAGACAGGGTCAGCAGGGCGTGGATGATGTCCTTGGCAATCGTGTACGCCGGGGCGGCCTTGGCACCGAAGATGCTGACCAGCGGCGTGGCGGGCAGATGCCCGGCCTTGATCTCATGATACTGGTGGATCAGGTAGAGCAGGTTCAGCTGCTGGCGCTTGTACTCATGCAGGCGTTTGGACTGGATGTCGAACATTGCATCCGGGTCAACGGTGATGTTCTGCGTGCGGTGCAGCCAGTCGGCCAGTGCGCGCTTGTTCTGCGCCTTGACGGCGGAGAACTGCTGCAAAATATCGACATTTTCCGTGTAGGGCAGCAGTTTTTCAAGCTCGGCGGCGTCCTTGCGGAAGCCGGAACCGATGAGCTTTTCAATCTCGGCGGTCAGCGCCGGGTCGCACTCCAGCAGCCAACGGCGGAAGGTGATGCCGTTGGTCTTGTTGTTGAATTTTTCGGGGTAGAGCTGGTAAAAGCCGTGCAGCTCGCTGTTTTTCAGGATCTCGGTGTGCAGATAGGCAACGCCGTTCGTCGAGTGGGTGAAGTGGATGTCCATGTGGGCCATGTGAACGCGGTCGTCCCCGTCGATGATGGCCAGACTCTCGTCGGTGGTGCGGGTGCGGGCCAGCGTGTCGAGCTTTTCAATGATGGGCATGAGCTGCGGCACGACGGCGTCCAGATAGGCGCGGGGCCACTTTTCGAGCGCCTCGGCCAGAATGGTGTGGTTCGTGTAGGCACAGGTTTTTGTGACGATCTCGACGGCCTCGTCAAAGTCGATGCCCTTCTCCCCCAGCAGGCGGATCAGCTCGGGGATAACCATGCTGGGGTGGGTGTCATTGATCTGGATGGCGGCGTAGTCGGCCAGATCATGGTAATCACAGCCGCGGGCGGCACACTCGGCCAGAATCAGCTGGGCCCCGGCGGAAACCATCAGGTACTGCTGGTAGACGCGCAGACGGCGTCCGGCCTCGTCGGAGTCATCGGGATACAGGAAAAGCGTCAGGTTTTTGTCGATGTCGGTCTTGTCGAACGTGATGCCGTCGTGGACGATGCTCTCATCAATGGTGTCGAGATCGAACAGATTCAGCGTGTTCGTGCGGCCCTCGTAGCCCGTGACGGCCAGCTTGTACAGACGGGCGCTGTAGGTCTTGCCGGCCAGCTCGACGGGATAGGTCGTATCCGTTTTTTCCGCCCAGGAGTGGGCGGTCAGCCACGGGTCGGGCAGCTCGTTCTGGACGCCGTCCTTGAAGGACTGGTGGAACAGGCCGAAGTGATACCGCAGGCCGACACCGTCGCCGGGCAGGTTCAGCGTGGCGAGGGAGTCAAGGAAACAGGCGGCCAGACGGCCCAGCCCGCCGTTGCCAAGGCTTGGCTCCGGCTCGACCTCCTCAATATCGGACAGGTTTTTCCCGGCAGCGGCCAGCGCGGCGCGGGTGTCGTCGTACAGCCCTAAATTGATAAGGTTGTTGGACAGCAGCTTGCCGATCAGAAACTCGGCGCTGATATAGTAGAGCTTGCGGCCCGTGACGGGACGGACGCGGGCGGCGCTCTGTTCGCGGACGATGTCCAACAGGGCCAGATAGATTTCCTGGTCGGTGCAGGCGGTCAGGGGCTTGTTGGTTCTGGCTTCCATCGCAGCAGTCATATTCATAAGAGGTTCCCTCCATTTGTGTATGGGCTTCTTGGGTACAACTTGGTTATACCACACAAAACGTGCATCTGACTTGCAAAATACCCGCAACTTATGGTACAATACTATCATGCGAGGTGAAAATATGGCGAAACAAGAGCGTTTACGCGAAGCAAAGCAACACGGGGCCGCGTGGTTCCCGTTCAATATCTACCCATGTACGATCCCGAAGGACTTCCCGCAGGTGGCGCTGCACTGGCAGGACAGCATGGAGCTGGTCTTTGTCAAAAAAGGGCGCGGCATCGTGCAGGCCGGGCTGACGACCTACACGGCACAGGCGGGCGACATTTACGTGTTTGCCCCCGGCGTGCTGCACGCCCTGCGCCAGCTGCCCGGTGAGGCAATGGAATATGAAAACATCATCTTTGAGCTGGAGCTGCTGGGCGGCGCCGGTGACATCTGTGCCGAGAAGTACCTGCTGCCGCTGCAGAGCGGACGTCTGGCTCTGCCCATGCGCCTTGGCCCGGAAGACTGGGGCTACAACTGGGCGGTGCGGTGCCTGCACGCGGCGGAGGAATTCAACAAGATCAAAGACGTGGGATATGAACTCTGTATAAAGGGCGAGCTGCTGCTGTTTCTGGCGGCGCTGGTGGGCCGCACCGGAGACCTGCCCCCTGCCGATACCCCCGATACCCGGCGGCTGAAAACCGTGGTGCAGCTTGTGAATGAGGGCTACGCGGGGGCGCTGCATGTGACAGACGCAGCAGCGGCCTGCGGATGCAGCCCCAGCCATTTTATGCGCTGGTTCAAGAAAATGACCGGCCAGGGCTTTACCGAATACCTGAACGAGCAGCGCCTGAACGCCGCCGCCGATGCCCTGCGCAGCGGCAGCGACACCGTGCTGGCGATTGCGGAGCAATGCGGGTTTGAGAATTTGTCCTACTTCAACCGTCTGTTCAAAAAGCGGTACGGGATGACGCCGCGGGAATACAGGGGGAGAAAATAAAAAAGCCTTCCCCCGCAGGGGAAGGTGGCCCGAAGGGCCGGATGAGGGGCGAGTCTGCGGCGAAATCCCGTGAACGGGTGGCTGCGGAAGCTTTGCCCTCATCAGTCCGCTTCGCGGACAGCTTCCCCCGCGGGGGAAGCCTGAAATTATGCCTTTTTGCTGTAATCCCGTGCGCCGTAAATCGCCGTGCCGACGCGGACGATGGTCGCGCCCTCGGCGATGGCGGCGGCGTAGTCGTGGCTCATGCCCATGGACAGAATGTCCATCTGTGCCCGGTCATAGTGCCGGGCGTCGGCTCTGGCCAAAAGCTCCCGCATCTGTGCAAAAAAGCGGCGGGTTTCGGTGTCGTCGGCGTCGGCGGGCGGGATCGCCATCAGGCCGCGCAGACGGATGTGCTCCCTGGCGGCGGCAGCCTCCAAAAGCGGGAACAGGCTGTCGGCGTCCACGCCGCTCTTGCTGGCCTCCTCGCCGATGTTGATCTCGACGAGAATGTCCTGCACCAGCCCCAGACGGGCCGCGGCGGCATCGATCTTATCCAAAAGGCGCGTGCTGTCCACGCTCTGGATCAGCGCGGCGCGGCCTACGGCCTTGTTGACCTTGTTCGTCTGTAAATGCCCGATGAAGTGCCCGGGCTTGCCGTTGTAGGCGTTCGCGTCGGTCTTTTCGACCAGCTCCTGCACATGGTTTTCACCGAAAAGGTCAATGGGCAGGTCGGCGCTGTAGCGCACCTCCTCCACCGTGCGGGTCTTGCAGGCGGCGCAAAGGCGCACCTCTGCCGGGTCGCGGCCTGCGGCCTTGGCGGCAGCGGCCATCGTCTCACGGATCTTCGCGACGGCCTCGGCCATCTGCTGCTTCTGGGCTTCGGGAATCATCGCACTTCCTCCTGACTGTAAACGGCGCGGGAACCGCCGATGAACGGCGGACGGGTGCGGGCGCAGAGCAGAATTGCCTGCCCGATGTGGTCCATCGACAAGCGCACCGGCACAGCCACGCGGCGCAGGTGCATACCGATCAGCGTACCGCCGATGTCCATGCCCGCAGCGGCCCTGACCTCCTCCACAAGGACGGGGTCGTTAAAGCGCTGCCAGCAGTTCGTGGCCCAGCTTCCGCCCGCGTGGGGCTGCGGAATGGCCGAGACGATCTGATAGCCGTTGGCCTTCGCGGCCTCGCGCTCAATGACGATAGAACGGTTCAGATGCTCACAGCACTGGGCGGCCAGATAGACGCCCTGCTCCTGCAATGGCGGCAGCACGCCCGCCAGCACGGCAGCGGCAGCCTCCATGCTGGAATCCTTGCCGATGCGCCCGCCCATGATTTCGCTGCTGGAGCAGCCGACCACAAAAATGTCCCCGGTCTCGAGATGCGCAGCCTGCAGCAGTTCTTCCGCAGCCTGCCGCGCCTGCGCCGTAAGTTTTGCATAATCCACAGGTAATGCCCCCTTTGGTTACTATTATAGCAGGGGTGTCAATAAAAGAAAAGCCTTCCCCCGCGGGGGAAGGTGGCCCGTAGGGCCGGATGAGGGCGACCCTGCGGATGGTGCTCATAAATGGGTGGCTGCGGGAGCTTTGCCCTTATCAGTCCGCTTCGCGGACAGCTTCCCCCGAGGGGGAAGCCTTTAGGCGTTTTTTACATTAGAACCAACCTGCGTCAATTTGTCAAGCCGTCACATCCTCAAACTGACTGTTGTACAAATCGGCATAGAACCCGCCGGCTTCGATCAGCTCGTCGTGGGTGCCCTGCTCGACAATGTCGCCCTCGCGCATGACCAGGATCAAATCGGCATCGCGGATGGTAGACAGGCGGTGCGCGATGACGAAGCTCGTGCGGCCCTGCATCAGGCGGTCCATAGCCGTCTGGATGCGCTGCTCGGTGCGGGTGTCAACGCTCGATGTCGCCTCATCGAGGATCAGGATGCGGTTGTCCGCCAAAATCGTGCGGGCAATCGTCAAAAGCTGCTTCTGGCCTTGGCTGACGTTGGAGGCGTCCTCGTTCAGCTCCATCTGGTAGCCGCCGGGCAGCGTGCGGATAAAGTGGTCGGCATTGGCAGCCTTGGCGGCAGCGATGACTTCCTCATCGGTGGCATCCAGGCGGCCGTAGCGGATGTTCTCCATAATAGTGCCCTTGAACAGCCAGGTATCCTGCAATACCATGCCGAAGCCTTCCCGCAGGGCACTGCGGTCAAAGTCCCGCACATTGCGGCCGTTTAAGGTGATAGCACCGGCGTCCACATCGTAAAAGCGCATCAGCAGCTTGACCATGGTGGTCTTGCCTGCGCCGGTGGGACCGACGATGGCCACCTTCTGGCCGGGCCGGACCTTGCAGCTGAAATCGTGGATGACGGTCTTTTCCGGCGTGTAGCCAAAGCGGACGTGGTCGAAGGTGACCTGGCCGTCGATGGCGGCCGGGTCGGCACGGCAGGCCGGATCAGCCAGTTGGTCCTCCTCTTCCTCGCCCAAAAATTCAAACACACGTTCCGACGCGGCGGCCATGCTTTGCAGCATGCTGGATACCTGCGCCAACTGCTGGATGGGCTGGGTGAAGTTTTTGACGTACTGGATGAACGCCTGGATGTCACCGATGGTGATAGCACCGGCGGCAGCAAAAATACTGCCCGCCACAGCTACGGCCACGTACCCCAGGTTGCCCACAAAGTTCATGATGGGCTGCATCAGGCCGGAGAGGAACTGGCTTTTCCACGCGGATTCGTACAATTTATCGTTGGCAGCATTGAAATCTGCCAGCACGGCGTTCTCACGATTGAAAGCCTTGATGACGTTGTGGCCGGAGTAGATCTCCTCGACCTGGCCATTGACAACGCCCAGCGTTGCCTGCTGCGCCTTAAAATATTTCTGGCTGAATTTGACCACCAGCAGCACCAGCGCCAACGAGACCGGCAGGATCAGCAGTGCGATCAGCGTCATTTTGGGACTGATGGACAGCATCATGATGAGCACGCCGATCATGGTGGTCACGCTGGTGATCAGCTGTGTGACCGACTGGTTCAGGCTTTGGCCCAGGGTGTCCACATCGTTGGTGATGCGGGAGAGCACTTCGCCCACGGTGCGCTTTTCAAAATAGGCCAGAGGCAGGCGGTCGATCTTTTCACTGATCTGACGGCGGAAATCATAGCAGACTTTCTGGGACAGGCCGCTCATCAGCCAGCTCTGGATAAAGCTGAACGCCGAGGATAGCAGGTACATGCCCAACAGGATCAGCAAAATTTTACCGATGTAGCCAAAGTCGATGGCGCCGGTGCCCCGCAGCTTGGCGATCCAGCCAGTGGCCAGGGCCGTGGTGGCCTTGGCGAGAATTTTGGGGCCTGCTATATTAAATATGGTAGACAAAATGGCAAAAACAACGACCACGATGAGCGAAAGCTTATACTTGCCCATCGCCCGCAGCAGCTGCAGCAGGCTGCCCTTAAAGTCTTTGGCGCGCTCGGTGGTCATGCGTCCGGGTCTTGGCATGTCACTCACCCTCCTTCGACAGGTTCAATTCTTTCTGGCTCAGCTGACTGCGGGCAATTTCCTGATACTCGGGGCAGCTTTCCATCAGCTGGGCGTGGGTACCGTCGCCCACGATGCAGCCCTCGTCCAATACAAGGATGCGGTTGGCATGCAGCACTGTGGAGATTCGCTGGGCCACAATGATGACGGTGGCGTTGTCTGTCTGGGCTTTCAGGGCACGGCGCAGGGCCACGTCGGTCTTGTAATCCAGCGCCGAGAAGCTGTCATCAAACAGGTAGATGCGCGGCTTTTTAGCGATGGCACGTGCAATGGAAAGGCGCTGCTTCTGCCCGCCGGAGACATTGCTGCCGCCCTGAGCAATGGGGCTTGCATAACCCTCGGGCTTGGCATCGATAAACTCGGTGGCCTGGGCAATGCCGGCGGCGGTACGCACGTCCTCATCGGTGATATGCTCGCCGGCAAATTTCAGGTTGCTGTCGATGGTGCCGCTGAACAGCACGCCCTTTTGCGGCACATAGCCCATCAGGTCGTGCAGCGTGGCCTGGGGCATATCGCGCACGTCCACGCCGTCGATGCAGACCGCACCGCCGGTGGCATCATAAAAGCGCGGGATCAGGTTGAGAAGCGTCGATTTGCCGCAGCCGGTGGAGCCGATGATGGCCGTGGTCTCGCCGGGCCTGGCGGTAAAGGTAATGTGCTCCAGTGCGTCGCTGTCGGCGCCGGGATAGCGGAAGCTGACATCCTTGAACTCCACTTTGCCATTCCAGTTTTTGCGTTCCAGCGCCGGTTTGGCGGTGGCGGCATCGGGGTCGTGGATGGTGGCCGGCGTCTTGATAACCTCGTCGATACGGTCGGCTGCCACACCGGCACGGGGCAACATGACGGCTACCATCGCCAGCATCAGGAAGGACATGACGATCTGCATTGTGTAGGTGATGAAAGCGATCATCTCGCCCACCTGCATGTTGCCCAGGTCCATGGCCTTACCGCCGAACCAGACGATGAGCAGGCTGGTGCCGTTCATGATGAGAGTCATAAAAGGCATCATGGCAGCCATGGTGCGGTTGGTAAACAGCTGGGTGCCCATCAGATCGCGGTTGGCTTTATCAAAACGGGCTTCCTCAAACTTTTCGCGGCTGAAGGCGCGGATGGGCATGATGCCGGTCAGGATCTCGCGGCTGACAAGGTTCAGCCGGTCGACCAGCGTCTGCATCTGCTTGAATTTCGGCATAGCCACGTTCATCAGGATGGTGATAAGCACCAGCAGCGCAGCCACCGCCACAAAGATGATCCAGGAAAGACCGGTATTGCCCGCTGCCACGTGCAAAATGCCGCCAACACCCAAAATAGGCGCATAGGCCACCATGCGCAGCAGGATCACACAGACGAACTGCACCTGCTGGATGTCGTTGGTGGTGCGGGTTATCAACGACGCTGTGGAAAACTTTTCGATTTCCGCGTTGGAGTAGCCCACGACGGTAGAGAACACCTCGCGGCGCAGGTCGCGGCCAATGGCAGCCGACACGCGGGATGCGATGAAGCCTACCGCCACCGCGGCGGCAACCATCAGCAGGGTCAGGCCCAGCATCTGCCCGCCAATGCGCAGCAGATACGCTATCTGCACGTCGTGAGCGATGCCCTGGGCTTCGTATTCGAGGGAAACCAGCAGTACGGCCTGGCTGGCAAGGTTGTCGGCCACGGTCCCATCCAGCTGGGAGATGGCCCCGGCAAGCTGGTTTTGCAGCATCTCCCGTGCGCCGGGTGCCTGAGCCATCGCCGCAAACTGCTGGCTGACGGCATCCAGGTCGTAGGTGGTGGGGGTCACCGTCTCGGCACTGCCGGCGACCCGGGCAGCATTTTGGGCCGCAGCCATGTACAACACCACATCGGGTGTGGTGAAAGCGGATTCCAACTCCGCCGCAGCAGTGTCTGCATCCGCAGAAAGATAACGCAGACCGTCGGCGTCAGGCTCGCTGTACCACTGGGCGGCCAGGGCGGCCTCGTCCTCGGTCATCAGCAGTTCCAATGCCTGCAGGGTAGTATCGCGGACGGTATACGGTACCGAGCTTTCGATACCGCCCTGCTGGATGCCAACATCCACGATCTTGCTTGTATAGTCCGGCAGGGACAGGTCGCAGTAGGCCTGCACGATCAGCAGAGCCGCCACGGCCAGGCATGCCGCCCAATGGCGTGCCAGCTGTTTAAATATTTTCGTCATCGACAGGTCCTCCCTGTTTTTGTGCGTTGATTTTTTTCTGCATGGCGTCGTTTTCTGCTTCAATTGCATCCAACAGCACACCGCGCAGGGCGTACATCTGATCGATCTGTTCCGGTGTCATCCGTGCCATGATGCGGCCAAAGTAGGCGTTCAGTGCCGCCTCGCTTTGCAGGCGTGCCTGCTCGCCCTGCGGGGTGATGCGCACGAAAGTTTTGCGCCGGTCGTTGGGATCAGTTTCCCGCACGATGCTGCCATCCTGCTCCATCATGCGCAGCCCGCGGGAAACGGCTGGCATAGGCTGCCGCATAGCACGGGCCACCTCGGAAACATAAATTGCACCCTCTACGCCGCGCTGCTCGATTAGAATGTGCAGGTTTTCCAGCATGCCGAAATGGCATCTGGGACAGTCTGCCAACGCGCCGCGCATGCCGCGCTTGGACATTGTGTGCAGCCGCGAGACAAACCGAAACACCCCCTGCAGATCCGGGATCTCTGAACCTGGCATAAAGCACCTCCTGTTAATTATTATCATGTGTTAATTATTTCATCGTGATAATAATAGTCCCTCCTGCATCAGGATGCAAGAGGGTTGCAGAATTGTTTGGAAAATGTTCATAATCCGGGTGGACATGCACTCTCGTTCGTCAATTTCAAGCAAAGTTCTCGTCTGCGATGTTAAAATTGTAGACATTTCGCGCAATCAATGCTACAATAGAATCAATTACAGGAGCCAACTGCGCCCCAAAGTTAGGAGAATCGCCGTGAAGCTGAACAGCCGCCGTACCATTCTGGTGGGTCTTGCGTTTTTGTCGATCTGCACGTTTTGGCAGATGTACGACAGCGTTATGACCTTAATTCTGACCGACACCTTTAAGCTGAACGAAACCTTTGCCGGTGCCATTATGGCTGCTGACAACGTACTGGCGCTGTTTTTGCTGCCGTTTTTCGGGGCGCTGTCCGATAAGACCAGCACCCGCATCGGGCGGCGCATGCCGTTTATCGTGGGCGGCACCGCAGCGGCAGCCATCTTGATGAACCTGATCCCGCTGCTGGACGACCGTTACGCCGCCAGCCCCAGCACCGGTACATTAGTGCTGTTCATTATCGTGCTGGGGCTGCTGCTGGTATCCATGGGCACCTACCGCTCCCCCGCCGTGGCCCTGATGCCCGACGTGACCCCCAAGCCCCTGCGCAGCCGCGCCAACGCCATCATCAACCTGATGGGCGCCGTGGGCGGCATTTTGTACCTGGGGCTGGCGGCTGTGCTGTACCCGGCGTCCAAAACCAAGGGCGTGGAGCATGTCAGCTACCGGCCGCTGTTCTTCATCGTCTCGATGATCATGGTTGTGGCGGTGGTCGTTTTGTATCTGACCATCAAGGAGCCCAAGCTGGAAGCAGAAAATCAAAAGCTGGAAGCCGCTCATCCCGAGTGGAACCTTGCCACTGACGACGGCACCGGCCACGAGGTGCTGCCTGCGCCGGTCAAGCGCAGCCTGAGCTTTCTGCTGGTGTCCATCTCGCTGTGGTTCATTGGCTATAACGGCGTTACTACGTGGTTTACCAAGTATGTGGAGGCTGTCATGGGCGAGGGCCTGGGCGGGGCCTCCACCTGCCTGCTGGTTGCCACGGCGGGCGCTATTGTCTCGTACATTCCCATCGGTGCGCTGGCCGCTAAGATCGGCCGCAAGCGGACTATTCAGTGCGGTATCGTGCTGCTGGCCGCCTGCTTTATACTGGGCTACGTGCTGACCACCACTTACAGTTCCATCCAGCCCATTATGTACGTGGTGTTTGCGCTGGTGGGCCTTGCCTGGGCCGCCATCAACGTGAACTCCCTGCCTATGGTGGTGGAGATGTGCCGCGGCAGCGACATCGGCAAGTTTACCGGGTACTACTACACCTTCTCGATGGCCGCCCAGGTGGTAACCCCCATCGTGGCCGGCTCCCTGATGCGGGCCATTGACTACCGTGTGCTGTTCCCCTACGCCGCCCTGTTTGTGGCGCTGAGCTTTGTGACCATGTGCTTCGTCAAGCACGGCGACGCCAAGGCAGAGGCCAAAAAAGGGCTGGAAGCGTTTGAGGATATGGATAACTAAACGGCATATCCAACGCCAATCTAACGTCATAAGCGCAACTTATTTCCGCCGGGGGCAGAACGCCCCCGGTGGATTTTTTGTTAAAGTTAAAATTGCATTTCATCGCCTTCTTCGTACGCTATGGGGTCGTTGTCACAGCGCTTTTCGCTTTCTGACAATTTCACTTTGCAAACCACCGCATCTTTCCTTTTCGGGTTTGGGAACCGGAAACACAGTAAAAATCGGGAGCGACCCGAAAGTCGCTCCCGCTGCACAGCCTATTTATTTGTAACGAGATACAGATTCTGTATTCTGCAAACTGCTCACCGGAGATTTCAAGTGCAATATCACTGTACCGGCAGCTCCACCGCAATGGTGGTGCCTTTCTCCGAACTCTCCTCCACCCAAACGGAGCCGCCGTGGAGATTGGCGATCTCCCACACCAGCGAGAGCCCCAGCCCCGCACCGCCGTACTCGCGGCTGCGGGACTTATCCACACGGAAAAAGGGCTGGAAGATGCTCTGCTGATACTCATCCGGAATGCCACAGCCGGTATCGGAAACGCGAATCAGGAGTTTTTCCGTTTCCTGTATGACGCAGACCCTCACCGAGCCGCCGGGGCGATTGTACTTGACGGCGTTCTCTGTCAGGTTGAAGATCAGCCGGTAGATCAGCGCATCGCTGCCGGTCATAACGCCGTCGCCATCCGCCTCCAGCGTGATGCCGCGCTTTTCCACCAGTGGCGCGAGATCCGTAAAGATCTCCTCGATCATGGGAGCGAGCTGGATCTGCTCGTTCCGTGCCACTTGCCGCAGATTGCTCATCTCCAGCAGAGTCTTGGTCAGCCGGGTCAGCCGTTCCGTCTGCTCCCGCAGGAGGGCGAGAAACTCCGCAGTCTCCGGCAGCACGTCGGGGTGCTCTGAGGAAAACAGGTCCAGCTGCGCCTGCATCAGCGTCAACGGCGTGCGCAGCTCGTGGGCGGCATTGCCGGTGAACTGCCGCTGGGCGGCAAAGGCATTGTTCAGCCGCTCCAGCATCTGGTTGAACGAGCGGCTCAGCTGCTGGAATTCTGGAATGACGTCTTCATCGATCCTCATATCGGCAAGATTGTTCAGCTGCACCTGCTCCACATGCGAGGCAAAGCTGCGCAGGGGCTTGAGCGCGCGTCCGCTGACAAAATAGGTCAGCATGCCGCTGAGTAGCGTTACCACAGCCGTGATGTACCAGTTGGTGGTGCGGAAGCTCCCCTGCGCCCCATCGACGACGATGGTCAACTCCTCGTTGGGCGCTATGAGTTCCGGGTCAAAGCTCGCCGCTCCGCCCTCATTCAGGATTACCGTGCTGCCGCCCTGTAAGCTGTCCGCAATGGTGTCCATATAGTACACACCGGAGGAGCAGAGCAGCAAATTCATAGCCACACAGGTGATGCCAATGAGCAGGACGGACATCAGTGTGATGCGCCACTGCAAGGAAAGTCGCTTCATTCCTCCTCGCCTCCCATCAGATAGCCCTCGCCGATGCGGTTGCGGATGGGGTCATAGCCCAGCACGGCGCGGAGCTTTTTGCGCAGGGCGGAGATGTGGACGCGAATGGAATTGCTGAAGCTGTCCACGCTGTTGTCCCAAACGTGATCCATCAGTTCCTCCTGACTCACGGGCCGTCCCTGATGCACCATCAGGTATTCGAGTATCCCTGTTTCCTTGCGGGTGAGCGTCAGCGTCTGCCCGTTGGCGGTGGTGGTACGGGAGCGGGTGTCAAAGGTCAGGCCCCCGCAGGTCAGCAGTACATCCTGCTGGGTGAACTGCCGCAGGGTCAGGCTGCGAATGCGAGCCTCCAGCTCGGCAAGATGAAAGGGCTTTGCCAGATAATCATTGGCCCCGGCATCTAACCCCTCCACCTTGTCCTCCACCTCACCCCGGGCGGAGAGGATCAGCACCTTTGTCTCCCGGTCGGTCTGCCGCAGGGTGCGCAGCACTGTCATGCCGTCCTTCTTCGGCAGGTTCAGATCCAGCAGCACCAGATCGTAGCGCTCCACGCCCAGAAGCTCCAACGCCTTCTCCCCGTCGTAGCAGCAGTCCACGCTGTATGCTTGGCGCCGTAGGCTGCGGACGATGGTTTCACACAGGGCACGTTCGTCTTCAATTACTAAAAGGTGCATGAGAGCCCTCCTTTTTTATCCATTTTTATGTTGTTTTAATTATAGCAAAATTAGATAAGGTTTGCGTTAAATTTTCGTTCTTAACAGTGACTTTAACTCTCTTGCGCTATGATGGTGGCAGAAAAAGTGAAAGGGTGATGGAATTGAGCCATGTAAAAAAGTCGGCCGTGCAGGCCGCGCTGCCGGGACGCGACCTGGCTATCGCCACGTACCGCGCGGGCGACCGCGCCGACACGGGATACCGGCGAGACCTCGCGGCGCTCGGGGTCGAGGAGGCTGGGCTGGGCACGGAGCTCGGTTATCCCGTGCAATGGTTCCTGCTGCGCGCGGAGCCAAAGGATGGAAGCGGAAGCGGAAGGAGGAGCATCCTATGAGCGAAAGGGAAGGGCACGACGCCGTCAAGGCGGAGGAGGAGGCGCGGCTCGCCGAGACGCTCGGCCTCGTGCGCGCCGCCCTCGGCGAGGCCGAGGCCCTGCATGGGCGGATAGAGGACGGCTACCGCGAGGCCAAGCGCTACCAGGTGGCGTACCGCGGGGAGATCGACCCTGCGGAGGCCTTCCAGAACGAGCTGGCGCTGGCCGAGGTCGACCGGCGCGCGGCGCAGTCGCACGAGGCGGCCGCGCAGCTGCGCAAGATGCTCGACG
>ERZ773210.439-NODE-439-length-49100-cov-4.801183_pt1 | contig 49100 bp, 43 predicted proteins | sample MGYA00580528_ERZ773210 | MGnify/ENA primary metagenome ERZ773210 (study PRJEB29015, sample SAMEA2737769) | human gut metagenome | biome: human gut; feature: human-associated habitat; material: faeces | place: China | collected 2012 ...
TGGGGATATTCTGTTTTTTAATCTCTACGGCATAACTGGATACGCACTGCATCAGCCAACCTCCTTTGTATTATGGAACTATTATACCATGATTTGATATGGATTCCAAACATTTGTTCTTAACAAAAACAAATAATTTGCACGCCTAACTCATGACTAAAGGCACGAGAATGCGGCGTGCAGTTATTCATATCATTTCTTAGGTCAGTCGATTGCCAGATAGTTTCCTGTGATGTATGCATGACAAATTCCTTTCTATATAATGTAAGCAAATTATACCGTGATTTATATATGGTATCAACGGATATTCGAAAACCCCCGGAGGGTGCCACCTCCGGGGGTTTTCGCGTACTCAGTGAAATTATTTTGTCATTTTTGCCTATAGGCATTATAGCATATGCCAACGGCAAGAGCAAGGATTCCTTTTTCGTAAGGTTTTATATGCTTAGTATTGTTGCACTGCAGCTGATATGGTATAATCAATAACGCTACCGCCCCTAGACAGGTAGGGAAAGGGGGTGTGCATCCAATGGTCAGTTTTTTGTCATTTTTATGCTCTGTCGTGGCGAGTGTAGTTGCCTACTACATTTGCAAATGGTTGGACGGAGATAAGTAAAGGTAGCCAGCCTAGGGTTTGTTCCACCCTCCCAAAACGGAAAAGAAAACCCCCGGAGGTGGCACCCTCCGGGGGTTTTCGTGCATCCAATGGAATGCTTTTGTCATTTTTGCCTACAGGCATTATAGCATATGCCAATGGCAAAATCAAGTATTCCTTTTTTTAAGCGGTTTTATACAGAAATTTTATTGTATAGTATTTCGCAAAATTATATTGACGATGTAAATAAATTTCAATATAATTAATATGATATAAGAAATAAGAAGGAAAAGAAAGAAAAAGAAAGGGGTCAAAATATGGCAAATACAAATGTTAATATTCGTATGGACAGTGATTTAAAAAAGCAGTTTGAAAATTTCTGTTCTGATATGGGAATAACCATGACAGCTGCCTTTAATTTATTCGCAAAGAAGGTGGTGAGAGAGTACAGGATTCCATTTGAGATTGGAGCAGAGGTCCCGAATGCAGAAACAAGGGAAGCGATAGAAGAAGTTAGAAAAATGAAAGCGGATCCAATGTCTGGAAAAACGTATACAGATGTTGATGTGATGATGGAGGATTTGCTTGCATGAAGTATAAGTTAAGACCAACTACAAAATTCCAAAAGGACTTGAAACGGGTGCAGCGGCGAGGGTATAATATTTCACTATTGACAGATATTCTTAAAATGCTTGCCGATGGAAGAGAATTACCAAAGAAAAACAAGGATCATAGTTTGGTCGGAGAATATACAGGGTGTAGAGAGTGTCACATTACACCAGACTGGCTGCTGATTTATGAGATTTGTGAGGATGACCTGATTTTGTATTTAACCAGAACAGGAACGCACAGTGATTTGTTTTGACGAGAAATAAAAGGGCGCCAGCCTAGGGTTTGTTCCACCCTCCCAAAACGGAAAAGAAAACCCCCGGAGGTGGCACCCTCCGGGGGTTTTCGTGCATCCAATGGAATGCTTTTGTCATTTTTGCCTATAGGCATTATAGCATATGCCAACGGCAAGATCAAGTATTCCTTTTTTGAGCGGTTTTATGCAAAAATGGGAAAAATCATAGCGTATATCTTGCACTGTAACGTTATTTACGTTACAATAATGGGAACAGGAGGTAATGTCTTATGGAAAAAACAGCTACGTTAAATTTAAGGGTAAATCCAACAGTGAAAGAACGTGCAGAGGCGGTTTTGTCTCGACTGGGAGTGCCTATGTCAACAGCAATTGATATGTATTTAAACCAAATTTCTCTTACAGGTGGCATTCCATTTGCAGTAACATTGCCTAAAGCGCCGGATTCTCTCAATTCGGATCTGATGACGAGCGAAGAGTTTCACGCAAAGCTGCAAAGAGGATATGATGATATGCTCGAAGGAAGAGTGCAAGATGCAGCAAGTGCATTTAAAAAATTTCGGGAGACGCATTCAGCATGAAAACATATAGAGTAGAAATTACATGCGAAGCGTTGACGGATATGGAGCAGCTTTATAATCATATTGCGTATGTTCTATTATCGCCGGAAAATGCGATGGGGCAGTATAATCGGATCGCAGATGCAATATTAAAGCTGGATGAGATGCCAGAGCGATTTAGAATTATGGATTCGGAGCCGGAACATTCCAGGGGATTGCGAAGAATGCTTGTAGATAATTATTCTGTCTTTTATATAATAGAAGAGGATAGTGTTATGATAACGGATGTTCTCTATACTCCGTCAGATATAGGGCGACGGTTAAGCTGATATAAGGAAGGGATAAGATAGCCGATGGGGAAAGAGAACTCTTTCCCCATTTTTATTCCCGCAGAGCTGCCAGCACCCTCCGGCTTGTGAACAATCTGTGAAAAATTTTCCTCAAATCCCCAGAACCCCCTTGAAAACGGGCTTTATAAGTGATATGATAACAACGAGCAACAGAGACGCGACCGGAAGAAACATTTATTTTTATTTCCTTTTTTTAATTCACATATCGTTTTTACACGGTGAGTGTGACGCGGACTGCATTCTGCGGTCTTGACGTAGAGCTAGGGTATTTTATCGGGCAATACTTTATTAGAGTATGCCTTTTTTTAATTTATAAAGAAAGTATAAACTCACCTATTTATATTTATTTAAGAGTTAGAGAGAGGGAAATTCCTTGAAATATGTGGTAACAAATAGTATACTCATATCAGGAACAATTCCATAGAGAAATAGGTGAAGGAGGACATAACTTATGAAAAAGAAAAACCTTATGAATGTTCTCGCAGTAGCTGTCACATGTGCTGCTATGCTCGCTGGTTGCAGTCAGCAGGCCGACACTACCGCACCTACAAAAGCAGAGGAAGAAACTATTGACACAGCAGACACCGAAGAGGTAACTGAGGAGCCGGAAGAGGTGAAGGAAGCATCGTATCTTGTATCCATCACGGCAGCGAATGAGGATGGAACCTACAGTGCCTGCGACGCAGAGAAGACAGATTATACACTGACTTTGGACGAGACTTTCCCGGAGGAGCAGAAAGAGCTTCTGGTTCCGGAGGCGGTCGTTACCGTAACAGGTCCGGAGGACTCCCTGGCAGATACCGAGAACGGTAAGAGCTTTACGATTACCGCGGTGCAGGCCCAGGAAGAGGACACCGAGGAATCCCTGGCGGTGAAGAGAGCGGGATTCGAGAAGGTCAACGGCTTCGCGGTTGACGATTCCGTAATCGGAACCATGTACGCCAAGCAGTCCGTGAACGTCCGCAAGGGACCGTCCACCGACTATGAGAAAATCGGAAACCTATCATTCGCCCAGGAGATCAACGTAACGGGTGCCGCGGATAACGGCTGGTATCAGTTCGATTTCGACGGCCAGAAGGGTTACGTCTCCAACAAGTACGTGGCCATGGAGAAGCCGGAAGCCAAGGCGGTTGCTTCTACCGGGAACAGCAGTGCAGGAAGTGCAGCGGCAAGCAGTGGTGGCGGAGCTGCATCGGGTTCTGAATTTTATGTTGTATATTCAGAAGCTGAGATGGACGCGGCGCTCAACGCAGGCGACCTGAACACCTACATGCAGATGCAGCGTAAGAACCTGGAAGCTGCGACAGGCGGTAACGGCGGCGGTTCTTCCTCATCCGGTGGTTCCACAAGCTCCGGCGGCGGAAGCACCAGTACCGAGAAGAGTACATCGACTTCTAGGGAGTTTGTGGACTATCTGAATCAGAAGAGAGCAGAGGCTGGATTATCAGCATTAGCATGGGATGATTCAATGGCATCTACAGCTTGCGAAAGGGCAGAAGAGATTGTGAGTGATTTTTCGCATAACGGTTCCCGAAACTGTAGTGGAGAAAATATATTAAAGACATCTTCTGGTGGAGCATCCTCATGGTATACGTCATTTTACAATTCTGCGGGACACAGAATCAATATGATGTCGGATGCAGATACAAAAGCAGCTGCGGCGGTATGCAAAGCTGGCAATATGTACTATGTGGTGGTACTGTTTGATTAAAGTATAGGAGAGCAAAGGGCGTTGCCCTTTGCTTTTTCTTTTATAAAAACAATGGGAACAATGGTGTTGCAAACCAGTCTGCTTCGATTCAGGGGAGAAAACAAAAATGAAATATATGGTATTCGTAATTTATATAATAAGCATTATGCAATTCATTAATAGCAAATCTGTTGCTAAAAATGGAATATGCAGAGGACGTGATTTTTACAAAATAAGTGGAGTAATAAATATGATAGTTGGATGGTTTGGTATGGTGGCTGTAAATGTGTTACTGCGTGACAAAAATATTATTCCACAGGCTTTTGTTTGGATTGCGCTTATAGGTTTTGGAATTACCATGGTATATGGAATGTACTGTATCTATAAAATGATGATAACTGTAGAACCTTAGCAGAAAGAATTTAGTAGCTGTGGAAAATTGCAAGTACGGTGTTGTAAGCCAGTCTGATTCTAGTATACGAGGAGGTGATATGGATGGAGAAGTGGAAGTTTAGGGATAAGCTGAATGTGGCAACGTTCATTCTTATGCTCATGACATTCATTTATATGGTTTCTCACTAATGATTTAAGCACAGAGAATCCAAAAAGCAAGACTTTTGAAACTATCAGTGATTACGCTGGTAGTTTTTTTATTGGAAAAATTGAATAGAGCTGATAGTTGAAAGTACGGGGAATCTCGGGTATAATGAAGCTTGAGAAAACAACCGTGTTGCAGGGTGGCTGGCCTCGATTCTTACATAAGAATGGGGGTGATGCTGATGAAACATTTTGATTTTAAGGATCTAATGACCTTCGGAATGTTCCTTCTTGCATTACTGACATTCATTTACTTGATTTGTCATTAGTGTTATAAGCATAGAAAACCACCCATGAACTTTGGCAGAGTGATGGGTGGCTTTCTAAACCAATCAACGAGGCCAACCACTTTGTGGGCGGTTGTTTTCTCTATGTCCATTATATCATAGAAAACCGAAAATGCAACACACTTTGAACTATCAGCTGTAGAGCTGGTAGTTTTTTTATGCTCCGGAGAAGGAGGAGAGGGAATGATCTGGGTGGAAGGTATTCGGATTGGCGGCTATATGCATACGGTAGCGCCAGGGAAGTGCGGCACGGATTGTGGCATCAAGAGAAGGATAGGAAAAAGGGATATCGTGATTCTGAATAAAAAGGCTGATATCACTTGCCCGAACTGCCGGAAGGCATGGGATTTAAAGGTTAAACAGCTCCGGGATCTTCTGGAGGTGTAAAGATTCTTCCTATAATAAGTGGAATCTTTAGGTGGGGTAGCTCAGATGGTAGAGCGGATACCAAATATAAACTTCCATATCATGTATTTAAGATTCCAGCGGCGGTTCGAGTCCGCCCCTCACCATGCATAGGTTTGGAGAGCCTGATTCCACAGTACCGCATTGACGGTATCGTGGAACGAATCTTTCAAGCAGGGAGCAATCCCTTTTACATATAGATAAAAAGAACGAGGAGGAGAAAGCGAATGAAAAAGCTCAAAAGATGGTTGTGTTTTGCGCTGGCCCTGGCAATGCTGGGAACCACGTGCCTGTCGGATTACACAACCGCGTATGCTTCATCGCCTGTAAAGGTAGAGACGGTAGCTCCGGCAGACAATGAAGCGGAAAAGCCTTCGGATTCCGCTGCGGCGAAACCGGCTGAGAACGGTACGGCGGGCGCAGGGGATGCGGAGACGCCGGACGCACCTGAAGCTTCTGGAAACGGAAGTGAAAGCGGAAGTGCGAAGCCGGATGCGTCCACGACGCCTTCTGAGGATACGGAAGGGACCGGAGAGGGCGAAGCTGGGAAACCGTCAGGCAGCGAAACCGGACAAGCAGGGGAGCTTCCGGCGGAGGAACTGCCGCAGGAGGATAAGGAAGCTCCGTATGCGAATTATCTGTTCGGTGATCCGGACTATGATGATAACTATGTGTACGGAGAGGACGCCGATGGAAATGAGATCCTGGAGAAGTATGTGAATGATCTCGATACCATCATTACCCTGGCAGAGGAAGGAATGGAGCTTTCCAGCTTCTTCCGTGGCACGATCTTCCGCGGATTTACTTTGGAAGATCTGTACTCCATGCGGAACGACGGATATTCCTTTGATGAAATCATCTACCTGTACCTGACAGGCAGCGAGGATATCCCGGACTGGCTGGGTGTGGCCCTCTATGAGAACGGCCCCGGCTGGCTGGCAGCAACCCAGGCGGGAGAGGGACTTCCGAATACCCTGACGGGCCAGAACTGGCAGCCCATGTCGCAGTACGCGTTGGGTGTTATCCAGTGTCTGGGTGGCAGTAAGAGCCATGGAAAAATCGGTAAGCTGAAAGCGACCGGCGATGACGGAATGAGCTATGAAGTGTTCTGCTTGTCCTATGGCGGCTCCTATCAGGGCGGCTACATTTATAATCGGACAGAGTATGGAAACTGCAATGCGCCGAATGGGGCAGCCTTAACATCAGACCAGGCGGATATGCTGAAAGTGCTGGTGAACATGTATCTGAATGCGACCGATACGACCAGTTATGACTATTCTGCAGCGCAGCTTATCATGTGGTATGTTATCAACAATGTCCAGAGCAAAGGACAGTTGGATGCAGCACGAATGACTGCGGATCTGACACAGGTTCAGAAAGCCATCAACGGTAACACACCGGGATTTGCCCAGATTTATCTGCAGTCTTTTATCAAAGGAACCTGCGCAGCAATGAAAGCATATCCGGGTGTGGATCTTACCTTTGGAAAAGGCAGCGAGGTAGAGGTTTACTTCTGGAAGAGTGGCAGCGCGCCGACCGCCCAGAATATTTTGAGCTGGAACGGGGAGGAAGTAGTGGAGGATAGGGGGGCCATCCCATATATTGACAACCACTACATGGAACGTACTGCTACCACCCGTTATAAGGTGGAAGTGACCAAGGAGAGTATCCTGACAAACGAGCTCCTGGATGGCTTCCAGTTTGAGGTAGTCGAGTCCGAAGCCAGTGGCCATGACCTGACCTACGATATCATTAAGGGTGAGTATTCCGAGGACGGACAGGATTATGAGAATGCAACCACGGATCCGGGAAGCTTTGGTAATACCACGACGGAATCCGATCCGGTTCCGTATCTCGATGATGATGTAGAGCCGTCCGGTGGTCAGCATCGCACGACCATTACCACGGACGAGAATGGACACGCGGAGACAACCTTTGTACATACCCATACATTCAAGGAGTTTTATTCTCAGTGCTATTCAGCTCCGGGAAAGGAAATAAGTTATTCTAATTATAATGCTCGATGGGCAAAAGTGTTAGCACTTGCACAGGCATCACCGCTTGGCCTTATGGTTTCCTACATGGGCCAGACAAAGATGATGACCCTTGCACAGATCCAGGCCATCTATGACGCCCAGCAGGTGGTGTACACCCAGACCGAGGCAGAGGCGACCGATACCATCAATTCCCTGTATGACGCCTACTGCGCAAGGACCCATACCTACACCGTGACCGAGCTGGATACCTACACCAGACCGGGAGCTACAGATTCCAATGGCAATGTGCTTGATGAGATTCGCCTGCCGCACGCCGGATACCGGAAGGACGTGCAGGACGCAACCACCATCGGCAGCTATGAGGAAGTAGTAAAGAACGGCGGCACTATGGTAGCGGGTGGAAAGAATGACCGTGACGGAAATACAGAAGAGGTCAATGTGACCAATGAGCCCTGGTATAACCAGATCTTTATCAATAAGACAGACCTGGAAACCAATTCTCAGATCCTGTATGATACCGCTTTTGATATCTACGAGTATTACCAGTATAAGGTGACACTTTCCCCGGCAACACAGAAGCTGTACCCGGCCAAGTATCTGACCCAGTACATGGCAGACGTGGGCGGGAAGCTGCTTCCGGGAAATATCAAGTCTGCAAAGCTGGTAGTCACAAACTCTGGTGACAAGGAAGTCCTGAACCAGGCTCTGGATGTGGCGAAGCTGACAGCAGCTCTTTCCGATACCGATTCCTATACCGTGGACTTTGCCACCACATACTCCGGTGATTACACGGTAGAGCTGCGGCTGACACTGGATAACGCATTGGATTTCAGTACGGCCCTGAAGAAGGAAGTCTACAAAGGATCCCTGGTGGAAATCGGCACCTGTACCTGCACAGGCGGCTGCACCGAGGACTGTGAGGATACCTGTCCGGTATGTGCCATCAGCAAGGATTACTGTGGTAGCTTCGATGGAACTGTAACGGTTTATAGCCTGCTTTCCAAGGATGACGTAAAGCAGGAGAAAACCATTACTTCCTGGGACGATGACCTGAATACCTTTACGACAGAAGATGGAATCACTTATACCATCGATTCTGACGTGGATAATTACCTTACTTCCTATACCTATCAGGACGAGGCGGGCGTAACACATACCCTGACCAATCAGGATAACGACGCAGCGATTGATATGGTTATGGATTCCAATGGACAGGTTACAGGCTACACCTTTTCTTACATAGGTGATTCCGACACTGGCATCTACATCTTCAGCGACGGCACCACCATGAAAGGCCAGGACGATAACTATAAGTATGTGAAGGTGGAAGAAGCTGACGGAACCTACACCTTGTATTATTATGTAAACTCACTTCTGGAGAATGGTGAGTACAGCTATAAGACCGGGTTCAGTGTTTCCCCGGCAAGCATTTCCGGTAAGACCATTGATAAGAATGTCAATACAGACCCGGATGATTACACCACCTGGGGACAGGCCAACTACGAGATTGTCCGTGTCACCGCGGATATCGCAAAACAGATGGGCTGGAGTGATACCACCATCGGCATGTACACCGTACACCGGCTTTCCCCGACCGACCAGTATTGCGGAACCACATTTACGGATCACCATGACGAGGCTGACAAGGATTATAAGTATGGATACCGTGAGTATGGAACCCTCTACTACACACAGGCCAACCAGGGCAAGTTTGCCATTGTGGAGAAGACCGCCCCGGCGGATGCTTCCCTGACCGGATACCTGGGCAACTATGAGGACAGGGACTACACAAAGCTCAACGACCAGTCCTCCAAGAAGAACAATGACGGCGCGCCTTACGCAACCGCAGATCAGATGTCTACCGTGAAGATGGTACACTATATCGATCTCTGTAAGGACACCAACCAGTACGCAACCTATATGCTGACCGATGGCTTCAAGGAGTATGACGCTGAGAAGTACACCCGGTACATCGAATCAGTTAAGGACGACCGCGGCAACGACGTGCCGACCGGCGACGGCTATGACGCCCATTACTTTGACCAGAGCAGCTTAAAAGAGACGATTGCCCTGGAGCGGTATAAGCTGGAAAGCCCGCTGAATGACGTCCTGAATCAGTTCTGGGATAACTGGTTTTCCGAGAACCTGAGCCGGAATTCCGGCCTGACGGTTACAAGAAACTCCCAGAAAACGGATACCTGGCTGAAGGAGAAGGAAGGAAAGGATATCCTGCACCATTACGTGGGGACCACCATCAATAAGGATTCCTTTGACGATAACGACGCTTCCCAGTCTGATATCACTTATGACGGAACGTATACACACACCAATATCAATTACAACTCTTACGCTGGGGAGCGGGCAGAAGCGTTGAACCAGAGGGAAGGCTTCAACAGCCGCGAGTATCTGCAGGTAGGCGGAGTGACCTATGACAACGCAGCGCAGGAGAAGGACGCCCGGTATTTCAACACCGAGGCAAGCGTCAATAAAGACGAAGGCTATGCTTTCATCGATGAGCGTGAGTACGGATATATCCGGTTCACCAAGTACGACATGGACGCCGACCGGTATGTGACCGGCGACCTGGACGAAGGCTATGAGGCAGGCACCGACCATGCGGACGCAGATCTGGACGGCGCGGTATATTCCCTGTACGTGGACGAGTCCAACCTGTTCACCGTGGATTACCTGGAAGGCACCTTAAATGGCAAGCTCTTCTGGGCGCAGCCGATTAAGAGCGGCGGCTACCGGATCATCTGGGACGGCGACGATAATGCCGACAACGGATTCCAGGATAAGGGCGATAACGCTTATGAAGATTATGAGCACGCATACCTGACCAAAGACATGGTGCTGCACCTTGACTACACCGATGATAACGCGGGAGAGGCGGCAGTGACAAAGAATACGGCTACCTACCATGGCATCCAGCACCCGGACGGACAGTATGGCGGAGCGAAGCATAACGGTTTCTTCGCAGTTCTGGAAGAACAGCAGGTATTCTTAGACCTCAATAATGACGGCTATTCCGATACCTGGACACTGGAAGATGTGACCCTGTACGCAGGCGCCAAGGTAGCTTCCGCTCCGATTGAGAACGGCGAGCTGGAGATTGATGGCCTGTATCTGGGTACCTACTATCTGGCAGAGGAGATCCGGGACGCTATCACCATCTACTCTACAGACAATGACGACGTGGAGTATGCGGAGAACCGGTGGTTATCCTTTGCTCCCGGCTACACCGCGGATACCGACGACAGTGGCAACCCGAAGAAGTACACTTTCCGGTTCCCGTATGTGGGTAAGACCGTGGACAATGTGGACTACAAGGCAGAGCAGGACTACGTGCATAAGAATACCGAGCAGGTATCCCTGCAGAAGGTAGTACGTGGCGGCAGCGCGCAGTTCAATAAGATTACCACCAACGGCGAAAGCTCTTCCTCCGGCAACACAACGGGAGAAGCACTGGAAGGGGCAGGATTCAAGGTATACCTTCTGTCCGAGCTGAGCCTGATTGTGGACGGCACCGTGACCCCGGCCTATTCCGAGGTGGACGGCCACGAGCTGGTAGAGGCGGGCAGCCTGGTGAAGCTTTTTGACGCCGCCGGCAATATGGTCGGCTATGAGTTCACCAAGGGATACTTAAGGGACCATGACCTGTATTCCTACTTTGATGCCAAGTATCCGGACGGATACAACTTAGCCGATGTGAACCGGCTCATCTACGTCAAAGACCGTGGCTACTATTATATAGAAGATATCCTGGCAGCATACCGGAACCAGTATTACGACAACAACACGAAGAAGTGGGATTTTTCCGGTGAGGACAAGGCGATTGCGAGAATTTATTCCAACGATGCCGATTATATCAGCAACATCAATAAGGATTTCGCATACGTGGACAATCATCTGAACAGCGGAAGCCCCTGCGAGTGGTACGGCGTCAACGGCCTGTCTGAGGGCTGGGTGGCAACGGACACCAAGTATGAGTATAAGCTGTCTGAGATTTTCTCAAACCATTACGGCAGCCTGCGTGTTCCGGAACTTTCCTGGGGCGCTTACATCATGGTAGAGACTTCCACCCCGAAGGACGTGTTCACCGCGGATCCGGTGTTCTTTACCATCACCGACAGCAGCGCGTCCCTGAACCGCAGTAAGAAGGTAACGATTACCGATACCTCTATTGTAGCGTCCCTGGTACTGATTAAGCGGGATGCACAGTCCGGCCAGGACGTAAAGCAGGCAGGAACCAGCTACCGTATCTGGGACTACAAGAATAACCAGTATGTTTCCAAATACATCCTGGGCGCAAACGGCGCACTGTCCATGGTATCCCAGCGGGTATTTAAGACAGACGCGGACGGACGTATCAATGCAGTCGCTTCCCTGGAATGTGGCAAGTACCGGATCGAGGAGCTTTCCGGACCGAACGGATACCATAATGTATATTGGGACTACGGCAACGGAACGGAAGGGGAGAAGCTTGGCGGCCTTGGAAAAGACAGTGAGGTAAAGACCGAGGATAACATGTTCCAGAAGTATTACGGAACCATGGATTTCGAGGTAACAACCGAGCGTCTTTATAAGTCCTCCGGCATCGTATCCAGCGATAACCTGGACTACCTGTACATTGGAGAGAATTATTACAACGACGAGGTACAGGGCAAGCTCAATATCACCAAGACCGGTGAGGTTTTGGTGGGATACAAGAACACGGATGACATTGAATACAGCGACGAGTATACCGATTCTTCCGAGGGCGGGTTCAACTACTCCAAGAGCATGATGCGTGAGCGCTCCGTATTCGAGTCCATGAAGGATTACTACGATCTGGGAACGGACGAGATTCAGAGCAGGGAGATTACCATTGATGGACTGAAAGTGGACTCCATCACCCCGGTATCCCATATCGCGGTCAATGCGTCTGGCATGGATCTGGCAGCGGTATACACCGAAGCAGACGGCACTTTGAAAACCATGAACGGCGGAACCGTGTACCAGACCGGTGCCTGCGTGACAGCTGCGGATGGTTCCAAGACATACTACCCGGCGGCAACGGTAGAAACCCCGGCCGACACCTATGTTTATACACAGGATAACGGCGAGACCTATCTGCTTGCTACCAGGACCGTAGACAATACCATTCCGGAGGCTCCGGTTGAGAAGTATTTTGACGCCAAGGGCGCCGAGATTACCGACACTGAGGTTCTGGGAACCATGGCGGCCGCTGCCATCATCACCAAGATGGACGGGAAGACCGTGAACGCTCCGGCCGACAGTACGGCTGAGATTACCAAGGCAGATGCGGTTCTGATGCTTGTGTATGACCTGTCTACCGACATCTATGAGCACGCAGAGCTTAAGGAAGCAGAGGATCTGTACATTTACTCTGTGAAGGGCGATATCATGGATACCTCTTATCTGGTAACAGATAAGGAGGGCGTTTTAACTACCAACGACCATGGCACCCTGACCCTGCAGGCCAACGGCACTTATACCCTGACTTATACCGAGGCCATCTATGACCCGGATAAGAACTACAACTACATTCTGACCTACGGCGACGGCCATACCAAGAAGGTGAAGCTGATCACCGGCGACATGTACCTGTCCGAGGATAATGAGATTGTCCGGGCACTGGATAATGGCGGCTACTCGGTGGAGAACGCAGAGGGCAAGGTGACAGAATATGCTGACGCGACCGTGACACTGGGCGAAAAGAACACAGGCAGCACCTTCGACTTTGTTTACGAGGAGCGGAGACTGGCCGGCGCTACCTATGTGATCCGGGCAGCGGAGGACATAGCGACACAGGACGGCGGAGACAACTACTGGTTCAAGAAGGGCGATGTGGTTGCGACCGTGACAACTGCCAACGATGGCGAAATCGTAGACTTCGCGCCGGTATATAACCAGGGCGGCAGCTATGATTCTACCTATTATTATGGGGCAAATAACGGAAGTTCTTCTTCCCTGACCAAGGGAAATAATTACGAAGCTTCCAAGTTCACGACCAGCGGAGCGGTGAAGAATCAGTGGATTGCAAGCCGCATGAGCAGTCTGGATCTGTCCCTGTTCGGTATCCCGGCATTTACCGACGATACCATCTACCCGAATACTTATTACCGGGAAGAGGTGCAGCCGATCTACCGCCGGATCATCAAAGAGGGCGTCAATGCGGATACCGTTCTGACAGATTATCAGAGCCGGTTGGAAGCACACGCTGGCCTGGATAGTGAGGGCTGCGAAATCCTGACCGCGACACCCGATGGATTCCGCCTGACCAATCAGGAGAGCGTCGAGTATAAGGGCGCGAAGCTGGTGGATAATGCTGATTACTACCTGCTGAAAGGCAAGGGAAGAAGTGGCGAGGATATTGATATTGAGGTTCGGGAGTCCGATACCCTGTATCGTATCACGGAAAACCTGGACGCTTCCAAGCCCTGGGCTGCAGGTGATTACGTGGAGAAGACCGCATCCGGTTATAAGATTGTACATACCGATGCCTATGAAGCAGGCGTGAACCATGGCTCTACCGTGGACGGCGCAGCGGATCTGGGCTACACCACGACCGCATACTATCCAAACGCGACACTGTACGACAATGGTGGCAACACCTATACCCTGTATGACGAGAACATGGCCGAGGTTGCGAAGCTGGAGGCAGGCATTCTGGTAACGGAAGCGGGCGGCGTTGTGACCAAGACCGCAAACGGATACCGTGTAGATTATGAAAAGGCTGAGGATATCACAGCCAACAAGTACGTAACCCCGTCCCTGAAGATTAAGGGCGCGGAGCTGGTTATCAAGGACCAGACCTATGACCTGTCCTGGGACAGCGACAGCCAGAGCTTTAAGACAAGCCATGATACCGCAATCGCATTCGCGGATGATTACTCTTCCGTAACGGTAACAACCGGTGGCAAGGATATGACCTATAAGGCCTTTGACCTGGAAATCGAGTATGAACTGCATTATGCGCAGAAGGAAAACATCGTAGAGGTAGAGAAGGACGGTACCCTTGGTATGGTATCCCTGTATCTGCCGCTCGGTAAGTATGAGGTGCAGGAGATTGAGACGCCGTATGGATTCCTGATTAACGATCAGGTCCAGAGTGTTGAGTTCTCCAACGTAGATCAGGTGAAAGAAGTGGTATTCAACACCGCTGCGGAAAGTACCGATTACACTGACAAGACCATGGATATCTGGACTTCCAAGGGACTGAAATGGTTCGTAGGCGGCCTGAACACCATCGGTGAGAAACTGACCCAGATTACCGGCGTCAACTTCTTTACCTGGGGAACTTACGGTGACGCAGAGCTGCCGTTCTTCGCGGATAAGAATGGATTCCTGAATTTCTTCGATCTGCGTGTGAAGGCATGGAGCCAGGAGGAGACCCCGGAACCGAAGCCTGCGGATAAGCTGGTAACCATCAGTAAGAAGGATATTACTTCCCTGAATGAGCTGCCGGGCGCAAAGCTGACCGTAACCGATGAGGAAGGCAACACGGTTGACAGCTGGACGTCCACATCGAAGCCCCATAAGCTGATTGGCCTGAAAGATGGCAAATACACCCTGACCGAGATCACGGCCCCGGACGGCTACGATAAGGCAGAATCCATTACCTTTGAGGTAAGGGACGGTGTGACAACGGCCGGAACGGTCGTTATGTATGACGCACCGGATGAAAAGGGTGTCCGCATCAGCAAACAGGATATCACGACGGGTAAGGAGCTGCCGGGCGCAAACCTGGTGGTAACAGATTCCGAAGGAAACGCAGTGGATAGCTGGGTATCCGGAAGGAAGCCGCATGTGATGGAAAACCTGAAGGACGGCAAGTATACCCTGACCGAGATCACGGCCCCGGACGGATACACCAAAACAGAGTCCATCACCTTTACCGTGAAGGACGGCGTGGCCTTTGGCGGCGACGTGGTAATGTTCGATCAGCCGGAGGGCAACAAAGTATACATCAGCAAACGGGATCTTACCACGAAGGATGAGCTGCCGGGTGCGAAACTGAGACTGGAGAAGGATGGAAAGACCATAGATAGCTGGACTTCCACCGACACTCCGCATGTGATGGAAAACCTGGAAGATGGCGATTACACCTTGACAGAGGTGACAGCTCCTGCAGGCTATGAAAAGGCCGAGAGCATTACCATCACCATTAAGAATGGCGTCTCTGTAGGCGGACCGGTTGTAATGTACGACCGCGTAAGCGACGTTCCGAAGGAGCCGTCTGATGACCGGCATCCGGAGAGCGAAGAGAACCAGTGGAAGTTAGGCGTCGGTATCTACAAGGCAGACAAGGACACCGGAGCGTCCTTAAAGGGTGCGAAGTTCGGCCTGTATACCTCCGACGACATCTACAATGTGGACGGCAAGCTGATTGTCACCAAGGGAACCCTGCTGGCCACAGCGACCACCGACAAGACCGGACACGCGAACTTCGCAGTGGACATTGCGTTAATGTCGAAGGATCTGGACGCTGCCCGGGCAGACCATGACCTGGTATACGAGAAAACCATCCAGTATAAATATGATTCCCTGACACAGGTTTCCGACAACATCTATCTGCTGGGCGTAAGCGACTGCGATGATGTGACCCTGGTAAAACAGGCGGACGGAACCTTCAAGACGGAAACCGGAAGCGTATGCACCATTGATACCGCGGCCAAGACCGTCACCTATACCGTAAAGGAATCCATTGACGGCAATACCGCAGTCAATACCGGTAAGTTCCATATTAAGGAGCTGACCCCGCCGGATGGATACCTGTACGACGATACCGTATATGACGTGAAGTTCGAGTATGACAACGACATGACCATGTACATCCCGGTATATGCAAAGCATAAGAATGAGCCGACCAAGGTTACTCTGACGAAGATGGATCTGACCGGTCAGGAAGAGGTACCGGGCGCCCAGATCGCCGTGTACAAGATTAAGGACATTAAGGACGTGAATGCCGATGGCATGATCAGCCATGACAAGGACAACCTGATTCTGGTGGATAAGTGGGTATCTACCGATACCGCCCATGAAACGACCGGATTGTTACTCTCTAATACAGAGTGGCCGCGTCTGACCAACCAGGAGCTGCGGGAGAATATTTACATCTTCCGTGAGGTGGTTCCGGCAGACGGCTATGTGCGGGCGCAGGATATTGAGTTCAAGCTTCTGCAGAAGCAGGGAGCGGACGGCTGGATTGACAGTGCGACCGGAGAGCCGTATGGCTACGATGTGCTGACAAGGATAGTGAACTGTGATGAGGATTATCTGAGCGGATCCATTATATCCCCGAATGAGCACGCGGACAGCTGGATCCTGAACGGAACAGCGACTGAAAGTAACTGGGATTACACAAAGGTGTTGGACGGAGAGACGGTAGCCAAGTGGCTGCTTGTCAATAAAAACCTGGTACTGTTCTTTGACGAGAACACCAACCGGGAGACTATCGCCAAGACCTTGAAGGAAGCCGATTTTGCGGATCTTGATTTTGACACCGTATATCTGGAGTTCGGCGGCAAGAAGTTCGATGTGGATTTCTTCACTGACAAGCAGGTAGGCACACGGCCGGCTGACTCTTACCTCCATTATGACCAGAGTGCATGGTATGTGCTGGATGATATCCATGTGACCATGTACGACGATACTACGAAGCTTGCGTTTAAGAAGCAGGATATCGTGACCGGGGAGGATGTGGTCGGAGCGAAGCTGACCATCACGGACGAGAAGGGCAACGTGGTTGACTCTTGGACCGTCGAAGCGGATGAGAAGGGCAACGTAAAGGATCACTATATCGAGGGCAAGCTGGCGATTGAGAAGGAGTACACCCTGACCGAGACCTATGCGCCGACCGATAAGGGATATGTGAAGTCCAACAGCGTGAAGTTCCGTGTGGATGACAACGGCCATATCCAGAAAGTTGTTATGCAGGACGATTTCACCAAGCTGGAAATCAGTAAGGCGGATATCAATACCGGCAAGGAGATTGACGGAGCGGTTATGGAAATCTGGTCTGCGGACGCCGAGGGCAACCGGAAAGCGTTGGTAGAGCGGTGGACAACCGGACAGGATGGCTATGATAAGAAGGGCTATCCGAACAGACACTATATCGACTATCTCCCGGTAGGAAATTATATCCTCGTGGAGGCAGCGGTTCCGGCCGGATACCTGGCGGCGGAAGATATCGCGTTCTCTGTGACCGAGACGGGGCTTCTGCAGAAGGTTCAGATGCTGGATGCGACCACCAACCTGAAGGTATACAAATACCGGACAGGCACGACCGAGTTTGTACCGGGCGCAACCATTCAGATTTATGAAGTGCCGGAGAAGTATGTCAAGTACCTGACTGACCGCATTACGGTTGAGACGGACGCCGGCATGCTGACAGAAACCGATGGCTTTACACCGGCCACGGAAGAGAAGGGATCCAGTGACTTATCCGAGTACCTGAGCGCTGTTACAGCGGAGGGAACGGAGCACCGGAAGACCTATGAAACAAGGCTTACCATGAAATATTCCATTCTGGCAGAGGATCTGGAAGATAACCTGACCTTTACCCAGACGTTGCCGGAGGAGATTACCGTACCGGATTCTTCCCTGGGAACAGAAGTAGTAGTGAAGGATGGGGAGGATAAGGCATTTGGCTACATTCTTTCCAAAGATGGAAATGCCACAAAGATTACCCTGACCTTTGATAAGGACTATGTGGATGCCGCAGGCCATGACAGCTTCGACTTCTATATGACCTTTGGTGCGACCATTGCGGACGCGGCACTCCGGGCAAACGGAAAGCTGGTTGTGAAGTTCACAGACAGCCTGACCCTGACTGTAAAGCCGGAGGCGATCAAGGAAATCGGCAGCAATGTGACAGAGCCGACAACGACCATTAAGCTGACCAAGGATGATTTACGGGCGACCGTAAAGACTACGGACGGACCGGTAAGTGTTCCGGGACTGAACGCTGGATGGTACATCGCGCTTGAGACCAGCGCGCCGAATGGCTATATCCTGGATTCCACACCGCAGGTATTCCACCTGGACAACATCACCGCGGAACAGGCGCTGACTTTCTATAATGAGGCAGTCAAGAAGCCGCAGGGCGGCGGTGGCGGCGGCCATCATAGCCCGAGCAAGCCGGTAATAGGAAAACTGGTTCTTCGGTTTGGCAATGGCTTTAAGTGGAACAATGTGCGTACTGAGGACAATGGCGAGGCGGGAAGCTCGATTCTTCTGGAGATTGACAACAGCAGCACAAAGACATTCCCGGCCATGATTATCTTGGCGGTGATTGAGATTGTGTTGGCTGCAGGAGTTGTGGTTCTTATAATTGTCTACCGGAAAAAGAAGAAGGAAATGGAAGAAAAGAAATAAGGTAACTTAAAACCCAAACTCTATCTGCTGCGGGGAATGCTCCCCGCAGCAGATGAAAGGAGGAGAAATGAAAAGGAAAGCAGTAATGGTATTGCTGGCCGCCCTGGTGGCGTCGTCCGTGATTGGCTGTTCGAAGCCGGAGGACGATATCAAGATAGAAGTGGCCAAGGATGATACGTCCGAGGCTGACGCGGATACCGTAACGCAGGAATTTGACTTTTATTCCGACGATGAGCATTTGATTCTGTATAATTTTCCGGAATCTTATGAGTCCGATGGAAAGGCATACGTGATTGCCAATGACGGTATCAACTATGAAACACTGGGAACCCGTGATACGGTGCAGGTGGCTGTTGACATGAACGTGGAGGAGCTGGACGAGATCCCGGATACCTACACCTATGAATCGGAATCCGGCCAGAAATATGAATTGGACAATGAGCAGGTCTATGTCAAAGAGCAGGGGCTTGTGAAAATCCCGGTGACGGAGGAGGTCTACTACGAGGATCAGGTAGGAAAGCCGTCCATCCCGTCCAAGAAAATGATTACCTATTATGACAGCAAGGCAGGCGAGGACAAGCAGATCGAGGGAATGCTGAAAGATTTCTCGGAATCAACCGCGGGGCATTGGTCCAATATCCTGAGCGTGGAGGGTACTTTTATGGCGCCCAGTGACGGCTGCGACGTGTACGAGCTGGCCGGCTCACCGAATGTGACCGTCTCCCGGGCGGCGGAGACGCCGGTATGGCCTGGCTATGAAGCCAATATTTTAAGTTCCCTGGGAGTCAGCAACAAGTATTACCGGGTAACGGGAGCTTCCTGGAATGGCGGACAGTACGAGCAGGACGGTTATGTGATGCGGAATGCCCTGTTTACCGGCGATGTATTCGTAAGCACCTATAAAGCGACTTATGAAGCAGAGCGGGAAGCGGAAGGCTATGGCACAAAGGTATTCTACCGGGTGGACGCCGAGGACGTGGACGCTCCGGCCGAGGATATTACGACCGTATATCACATCAAAGCAGTGGTTACTTACAAACTTTTAGGTGAGTAGTAGACAAGTAGGAGGATTTTTATGGAATCGAAATCCATAGATTTTCCGGGGGAAATGCGAAAGGCAAGAAGGGCATTGTGCCTGTCAGCGAAGCAGATGGGTGGAATGCTTGGAATATCAGGAGAGCAGGTCACGCGCATGGAGCGTGGCCTGGAGCTCATTCCGCATGAGGTGTTTCAGAAGCTGGAAGAAGTGACCGGACGTGCCTGGAGGGAAGAGGAATACCAACCGGTTTCGGTGAAACTGGCAGAATGGCAGCTTGAGAAGAACCGGGCGCTCTACGAGGAGATGGCGGAGAACTATGCGCCAGAAAAGGTCCGGGAAGCCCTGGAAATGGGAATGCAGTTTTTGGAATATTCATTAAACAAGTAAAGGATAGGGATAACACATGATGCACAGCGACAAGAGCAAAGGTATCAGCGCATTTCTCTGGAAAGGAAAATAGGAATGTTAAAAATCAGAGCCATGGGAACCGTGGAGGATTTACAGGAGTTCCGTTCATTTTTAGAGCAAGATTCCGGTTACAGACCGGAAAGTGTATCCGAGATATATCGGAACAAGGGAACGGACCAATACTACCGCATGTATATGGATATCAGCAGAGAACGCAGGGAGGATACCGAAAATGGCAAATGAACCATTACGAGAGAAGATCATTGGATCATTCTATGTGACTGACAACAATCGGTTTTTTGCAGCCGATATTTACGAGGGCAATTTCTATAAGCTCGTCCGCGGCAATTCCGTGGAAACCCTGTCCCTTACCAAAGAGGCGTATGACAGGGTTGTGGCAAACTATGAGCGGTGCGTGGAAGAGGGGAAGATGATTACAACCGCCCATTCACTGAACCAGAAGGCAAATCTGCCGTTTTCGGTTCCGGTGCAGACAGCGGATCCGGAGGCTGCGGAGAAGGAATGGTATCTGCGGACGCATCCGCAGGTTGTGCCGATTGCAGAGCCGGTAGTGGAAGAAAAGCGGGGGTTCTTTGGCCGGAAAAAGAAGAAAAAGCCTGCGGTGATAGGAATTAAGTGCCCGAAGTGTGGCACGGTGAATAAGGACGGCCAGAAATTCTGCGGGGAGTGCGGCTGCAAGCTGCCTTCTGCAGAGGAAGAAGCGGCTGTGCCGAAAGCACCGGTTCCGGAAAAGCAGAAGCAAGCCGCAAAGCCGGAAGCACCGAAAAAGGACAAGCCGGATATGGTTTCAAGGGATTCTAAGATTCCGGGAGCCGGGACGGCTGAAAATTCGGAAGAACCGAAACAGCCAAGGCATGAAACAGTAGAGTATGAAGAAATCCTCGATGAGGAAGATGTTATAGATTTAGAGGGGGCGGATGGCCAGGACACTGCAATTCCCAAGGAGCGCCGGGAAAGGGCGCATGATGTGGCCGGGGCAGAAGCCACGGCACCTTCTCAGGCAGTAAAGCCATCGCTTCCGGAGAAGCAGGAAAAGAAAGAGAAAAAGGGCCGAAAGGAAAAGAGGTCTGAAAAGCGTAAGGAATCAGGAAAAGGGAATGAAGGGAACCTTCCGGAGAAAAAGGCGGAAAAGGGCAGCGGAATGAAGATACTGATTATCTTCCTGGTAGTTGTCCTGATAGTGGTCGGGGCATTGACGGCAGGATATTTCTTTATGACCCAAAATGGCAGACCGATTTACGGTTCGACGGGTGGCCAGCAGGGGGCAACGGATCAGGCTTCCAGTGGCCATGTGGTAGTGAAGATTGTAAATGATGTGGCGGCCAATGACCAGATTACCGAGGATGACCTGGAGGGCGTTATCCTGAATGATGAGCAGTATGCGAAATACAATCAGGTGTCCACGTACATAGACAGTAAGGGTGAAACGCAGGCCGAGACACTGCTTCTCTGGGAAAACAAGGATTCCGTGATAGGCCAATACGCCACACGGGATCTTGCAAAAGGAAGTCTCTTATACGATACATCGATTACGAAAGAGCACGTGATCGCGGATAAAACCTATGTGGATGTGGACGTTGACGGGGAGACCAAGACCTATGAGACGAACACGGACGTGATGCCTGGCAGTACCAAGATTCAGATTGTTGCCATTATCCAGACAGACGGTGCGGATCCGCAGCAAGTATTGTTATCAGAAATGACCCTGCAGGACCGTTCATTGCAGAGTATTTTTGACAGCGCAGGCCAGGACGTTTTGGAGAAGCTGAGCGGCGGTAACAGTGACGACAACCAGGAAAATGGTGATAGCGGCGAGGCGGATACACCTGCGGAAGATGGCGGGGACGCAGCGGCGGAATAAAGACGGCAGCCATACCGGAAAAAGATATCAAAACAGGAGGCGTGGAGGAAATGAGAAAAAGGAAACCAGTTGGTAAAAGGGAAAGGCTGGCAGCCTGGCTGTTCTTTTTATGTATTCTGTTCCTGATAGTTATATTTTACTCCATTTCCGGCATGGGTATAGGTGATGCAATGGGGCGGGAGATGTGGCAAGAGACATCTTCCACAGCCCCGGATGATTCTACAGGTTCGGGGGAAAGTACAGAGGAACAACTGCGAATGCCGCAGCTTTCCAGGCCGAAGCCAGGTTTGTTTGGCCGCTGACAGATATATGGAAAAGTATACCGCTGCCGGAGAGAAAAGCCGGGACGGAGCGCAGAGAATGTAGAATCAGAAACCAACGGAGGGATTGAATATGAAGGTTGTGGAATATTTAAAGGAGCGTAAGGAAATGAAGTTTGTGTTTTTAGCATTGGTAGTGGTAGTAGCCATTATTTTGGCGATGGCGTTCTTTGGTGGTGCGGGAAATCCGGAAGTAGGAAAAGCGACAGGCGAAAGCGCCTTAAAGAGCATGGAGGATATCTGTGGAAACAGTTACGTGGAGAGCCTGGCCAGCCTGAAAGAAGCAGGCAAGCAGGAAGCACCGGAAGAATACCTGGCGGAGAACAGTGTATACGTGCTTGATGAAGTGGCTATTGAAAAGTATGCGGAGACCTATATCACGGGCGCGGAATCCACCGCGCAGGCCAAGAATATCACGACAGAGCAGCTGATTAAAGATGAACTGGGATTCAACAGTATTGATGATTACCGGGCGGAAGCCAAAAAGGAAGTAGAGAGCTTTGTGAAGAAGCGGCTGGCGGTATATGAGGCTGCGAAGAAAAAGCATATCAAGATTGGCAGTGGTGAATACGAGGAGCTTCTTCCAGCCTACGCTTCTAATTTTGGCTATAACACGGAAGAGGAATTTGAGTACGCCTGCACACCAGGCTCCATCGCGAACGAAATGCTGTACGACAAAACCACTGCGAAATTGAAAGGCTCGAAGTAAGGATATGGGATTTGGGTAGACAGGAGCGGAATGGAAATGATAGTGCGGGCAATTATGCATATGAATATGGAGATTGTGATAGCAGTCGGGGTAGTTGCTTTAATGGCCGGGATCATTCTTATCAATTACGCAGAATACGATGAGGATGACGGGCGGGCTTCCATGTTTCGCAGAATTTCCAAGATTGGCAGTGAGATATGCGAAGGTGTGATGATAGCGGCAATCGTGGTCAGCGGGATGCGGTTATTTGTGGAATTATTAAGAATTTTATAGGGAGAAACGATATGTTGACAAAGGAAGTTATAACTGTAATCGGGCTTGCTATTGGTTATCTCATGTTATTTATGATCGGACTGTTACATGATGTGTCAGAAAAGAGGAAGCAGTTTATTGAGTATATTGTCTTAGGATTTTGCGCTTTATGCATGGGCGCCTTGTGGATGAGAAAATGGGGACATGTCTTGATATTTTCCTATATACCTATATTTTTCATTGGCTTAATGTTCCATGTATCCGATGCGAGGAAAGGCCATATACGGAATGTGGTTCGTGTGTGTACGGTTCTGATCTGGTCAATTCTTATCTTTGACATCTATAACAGGTAGGAAAGGGAAAAATATGAGTGTTTGGATAGGACTGTTGGCTGCCGTTGTTGTGCTATTGCTGGTTAGACGGAGTGGAAAAGGTGTGGCCCAGAAAGAGGGCGGATGGGTAGAGCTTGGTGCTGTGGTGTCCGTGGTAGTGATAGGAATGGTGAGTATGGTGCTGGCCTGCTTTTACACAAAATTGTAGGGCAGGCCGGGAAAAGGAGTGTGATCTGGAATGGAACTGAGAATCTACGGTGGCGCAGGTCCTGTATGGGAAAACGGAACATTGGTTGAGAACTGGTATGAAGGAGGTGGAGAAAGATGGAAGCTACGCTGATATGTGAGGACTGGAACGATTGGAACCGGCAGGTGGACGCGTTGACGCAGGAACAGGAAAATGAGATGCAGGAAGTGATCTGGACCGGAAGTGACGCGTTGGAAGAGCTGCGTCAGGAGGCAGGCAACAGCACAGTGCTGAAACTGGCCGGGATAGCGCAGGCGTATGGCCGCCTGCACCCGGGGGATTACTTGACTAAAAACAGCCGCTTCTTTCTGGATAAGAAATTTTTCCGGCAGTACAAAGGGCAGACTGGAAAAGGATATGAATTTGATGAGGACGTACCGGAGGATGTCGAAAGGGTTTTGAAAAGTCTGGATCTGGTAAGGAAATTCATGAGTGCTGATTACAGGGCATGGAATTCCTGGAGACAGCAGAGCTGGGAGCGGGACGTAAAGTGGAAACTGGTGCTTTACCGTGTGGCAGCGGAAAGAGGCATTTCTTTGACCAGGCGGGAATTTACGGACTGCATCACGGAAGAACAGTTTTTTTCGGATTTACCTGTTGAAATGGCGAAAGCGGCGGAGCGGATTCCGGGTTTGGCGTCTTTTGCCCTGGCCCAGAAAACGGAGAGAATATTGCGGCTGGCCATGGCGGGGAAGGAGCAGGATGCGGTATCCGATAAAGTGCTATATGACGCAGAAGCATTTTTAACGGATAGGAAGCATGTTATTGGAAAGAGCCGGGTTACAAAGCTGGCAGATATCGGACAGGCTATTGATTATGGAATTCCCATGCAGTTTTTGGAACAAAATAGCGAGTTTGAGTTGGATGATGAGCTGCTTGAGAAAGAAGCAAAGCAGAGCAGTTGGATTGAGCGCTTGTGCAGTGGATTTTCCAAGAGACGAATCAAGGAGAAGCTTGGAATATCTGGTGAGAAAGAGCTATTTGCGTACTGTCAGGATACGGCAGCAGAGGAAATAAAAAGGCAGCTTCTTATCAGTGCTGTAGCGAAAGAAAAACAAATTGTACTCACATACAAAGAGTTCCTGGAATGGATAGGAAAATTTCCCTACAGCACCTATACGATAAAAAGTGAAGAGACCCGCATTGCGGATTTGAAGGAAGATAGGGAATATTTACGGATGATATTCACGGAAAAGGTCCGAACATGGCTGGAGAATGAAGCGGATAAATGCAGAAAACAGAAAGAGCTTGATAAGCAACGAGAGTACGAGAAGAATTTATCGGGCTGGGAATGGAGTGTGGACGGTTGGAACGAGGCAGCAAAAGCAGGGATAAAATATATCTGACATTAACAGGCATTGCGCTTGTAATGTGCCTGGTGGGTATGGGTATAGCGCTTTTGGCGCTGTCCAGCGGCGGAAGGGCGGAGGAATGGGAGACCGTGGCTGTTGAGGACACGGCCGAGGAGCCCGGCTCCCCTTACTTCCATGTGGAAGAAGATATGGAGCTGTTGAAAAAATATCAGGAGTATAACAGCGATGTGGTGGCGCTTATCCGTATTCCGGATACCGTATTGAATCATCCGGTCATGCAGACGCCGAATGACGAAGAATATTATCTTCTGCGGGATCTGGATAAGAACTACAATTCCCATGGTATTCCGTTTTTGTCAAAGGACAGCCAGATGGAAGGACGCCATGGGAACCGCATTATTTACGGCCACAATATCCATAAACGTTCCCGTGACATATTTGCGGATCTGGCCGGGTATGAGGACTTGGAGTTTTATAAGGAACATCCGGTGATTCAGACGGTAAGTAAAAGCGGAACCAGGAACTGGCTGATATTTGCGTATTTCATTGTGGATAATGCGGATACAGAGCCGTTCCGATATTCGGATACGACAAAGTTTCTATCCAAACAGCAATTTGACACATATTTTGGCGAGGTGGAGAAGCGGAACTGGCTCGATGTTCCGGTGGAATATGGTATGGAAGATACCTTTTTGACGCTCTCTTCCTGTTCCAACGAGCTTGCGGGAAGCGGTACGAACCGTATGGTCGTAATCGCCAAGGAACTGCTGGCCGGTGAAGAATATGATGCCGCGGTCAGCGAAGCAAACATGGCAGAAGCACCGCTCCTTCCGGAGCGGCTTCAGAAATAGATGAGAGGGTGGTGTAGGGGAGAGACGGAAAAATGTGTGAAAGCAAAAGAAAGAAGAAATACGAAATGAAGGAGGAACTGTTGTGAAGAAGAAACATCATAAGTTACAGCTTGGTAAAAAAATCCTGATGTGTATTCTCGTCGCTTCGATGGTGTTAGGCAATATGGGCGCCGCGCCGGTTGCGTATGCCCTGGAAGCCGATTCACAGGAAACGAAGGTGCCGCTGGCCCAGGAAGAGAATACAGAGACCAGTGAAGACGAAGTAAACAGCGCCGATGAGACGGTGGATGTGGATCAGAAAAAGGACGGGGAGCCTGCGGAGACATCGGATAAGAAAGAGGTATCTGAGGAAACAGAAAATACAGGCTCTACCGAGGAAAAGAAAGACACGGTAGAGAAAACCGAAGAAAAGGAAGCGGAAATATCAGAAGGTAATTCAGATGTGCAAAGTCCCGCGGAACAGAAGGCACCTGCGAATACGGCTGAGAAAGAACCGGCGGCTGCAGAACCGGAAGTAAAAGAAGAAACGGAAGTGGAGAAGCTGGCTCGTTTAAAGGAGCTGGTAGATGCGTTTCCGGAGGAGGCGGAACTTTGGTGGCTGGATAAAGAAGAACTGGTTACTCTTTATGAGACATTCGTAGAGATAGGCGATTTGTATGATTCCCTCAGCGATGAAGCAAAAAACCAGATTGATATGGGGAAGATGGAAGCAGCGGGTGAATTCTACGCAAGCTATATCGATCCGTTATCGCTCAGTAACACAGGTGATATTACGAGTATCCCCCCTGCGTATGGTACTGGAATTATATACGAGGGTAGGAAAAGTACGGCGGTATATGGCCCCGGCTGGAAGGACGGAAGATGGGCTGATAATACTTCCAAGAACGGTAATATTTGGATTAAGTATCCCAGTGCCGGAAGCTTTTATGTAAATGGCGAACATACAAAGGTAGACGTTGTTGTCTATTACTGGAAAACAGAAGGCGACGCTTATGTGGCGGACAGTTTTGGGCGAGATCTGATTTCGATTGCGTCTCCGGTATGGTGTGGATTCGATCCGCAAGATTTTACCGTAGAAATGGAATATCATTTTTATCGTGCGGGGACAAATGAAGAGCTGCCGGTAGATGGTTATTTGTTTGCGCATGATCTGGATATTAATGAGGGCGTCTGCGGAAAGGACGGTACAAGAGGATATTACACTTCAGGCAATACAACCATGAGGTGGAAAGGTTCTTATATTACTGGTACCGTAGATGATGATCGCACAGATTACTCGATGAGCGTAGGTGTTGCGTTTCACGCAGAGGCTGGGGCGCCATTTCGCCTGAGCTACCATGGATGTGATTATTATTCCATCGAGCTTTCCAGTGTAGGCGTAGACGGCAAGCTTCTGAAAAGCTATGGAAACCTGAATGTGACAAAGAATATCACCAACCCGAGCGATTATACGACGTCCCCAGCGGGATTCTCCATGAATCTCAAAGGAACCTCTGCTTATGGTGATTCCATTAACCAGACAGTGAAAACCAATGCGTCCGGTGTGGCGTCATTTACGAATATACCGATGGGAACATATACCGTAACGGAGCAGGGCGCAGCTTCTTACTGGGACGTGCCAGCATCCGGGAAGATCAATATTGAAGCGGGTCAGACGGGTACCTATGCGGTAAACAATATCTATAAGACGGGCAACGTGGTGATTACCAAGACCATTGAGACGGCGCCTGCAGATGCTTACAATGCGGAAGCCGAAAAGGCACATCATTATAATGATACTCTTTCCGGGTTCGCATATAGATTAAGCGGGACTTCTGAAAGTGGCGTATCCATTGTGAAGTACGGTGTCACGGACGCAAGTGGAAAACTGACTTTCTCGAACCTTCCGGTCGGCACATATGACGTAAAGGAACTGAAAGCCTCTGAGGTTCCGGAGGGAGAGGCATGCAAGGCAGCAGCAACTCAGGAATTATATCAATATGTGATTCCGGACAGCCAGAAAGTAACGGTGTCTTATGACACAGCGCAGCATAGGGGAAATACAACACAGGTAACATTCCATAATGCGCTCAAGAAATGGAGTTTTTCCGGTACTGCGGAGCCAAACAATTCCCTGGTAAAAATAGATGAGGACGTAAGGGCAATGAATATCTCCCAGGGCGATGCGACCCTTGCGGGTGCAGTGTATGGTCTGTATGACGGGGATAAGCTGGTAGCAACTGCGACAACGGATGAAACGGGCCATTACGATTTTGCTGGAACCTATGTAGTGGGTGACTTATGGCAGGTGAAGGAGATCACAGCAGCCAGGGGATATCTGTTAGATCCCGTTGCTTATACAGTTGGGGCCTGCGCGGAAGATCTGGCCGTCCAGACTGGTGACGTCTATCAGGCGCAGCTTGAAAACGCAACCCTGGGGAATGGATTGGTAGGAGAGCAGGTTAAGAAGCAGTCCCTGAGCTTCTATAAAGTAACTGGCACAGATAAGGAAAGCTCTTATGAAGCGGTTGCGGGAGCGAAATTCTCCATTTACCGCGTGGCCGATTTGGCTGATGGCAAATATGTAAACGTGTCAGATGCGGAATTGCCGCAGGCCATCATTGATGATTACCGAAATCCGAAAACACTGGATTTTAATGCGTTTCGTTCCGTGCAGCCGGCAGTGGTATACGCCGGTGGACATTCAGCGGATGTACAGTCTGGCCGGCTTGTCAAGACAGTAGATTATGGTGCTGAGGGCAGTTTCCATGTGACAGACGGCTATCTGGTGGCAGAGCTTGAAAGTAACAGCCGGGGCGTGGTGACAACACCGGAACTGCCTTATGGACGGTATATCGTGGTGGAGACCACCACACCCGAGAATAAGATTGCTACCCGGCCTTTTGTACTCAACATCACAGGTGACGATCAAGATGGTGAGGTTAAGGGCGATGGCCAGGGTCAGCCCTTGGAGAATCTGGTGATTGCGGTAGACAGACCGATTACGGCGCTTATCCGAATTAAAAAGCTGGATTCCAACAGCCATAAGATGGTTTTGAAAGCAGGAGCCGGTTATGTGATTCATGACACGGATGGGGCCTGGTTCAATTACTATACTGCGGAAATGACTTCTGCGGAGAAGAAGGCATATAAGGACAAATATGGAGATCTGGTGGTGCAGTCGAGCCAGGGAGAGATTCTTGGTACGGTAGAGAATCCGTACACGACCCGTAAGATTGCGCAGGCGGAAAGCACAGGCAATGTCTATGTAGATACGCCGGTGGCGCTGCCAGTCGGAACCTATACCCTGGAAGAAGTGAATGCCCCGGAGGGATATATTCTGCAGGGGAAGGAAGGCGTAATTGCCAAGAAAGATTCTGCGCCGGGGAACCATACCTTCTATGAAACAGAGGCGACAGGTGCTTGGGACGCAGGCACGAGCAGCACTGTAAATATTGTAGTTTCTTCCCAGGAGGCAGTATTCGACACGGGCGCGAATGCGTTTGTTATTGCGGCTTCCCAGCAGAATGATTCAGCTGTCGGTAAAATCTCGATCTATGCGGAAGGCGAGAGGCTGGCCTCCGCACAGCAGGACGGCGTTACCATCCTGGATAGGCTGGGTGAGTCAGTGAAGAACTTTTTCGGATACGTCAGGGGGTTAATTGGCCTGGATACGCCGGACGAGAATGGATTAACGGAAAAAGAACTGAGTGAGTATAAGGATTATACGTTCACTTATGAGACGAAACCGATTTCCGGTGCAGAATTTGAGGTTCGGGCAGCCGAGGATATCTACAGCCAGGAGGGCGGAGCCAATGCGACCAAACTCTACTCAGCGGGCGATCTGGTGGTAACACTTACCACAGACGATAATGGACAGGCCTGGACCGGCCAGGAAGACTGGGATGGAACCGATATTGCGAAAGGCTTACCGCTTGGCAAGTATACCGTGACGCAAACAAAGGCAGGAACAGGATTTGCGTTAAGTACGGACAATGCGAAACCCAGAGAGGTGGAGATTGCTTACGCAGGCCAGGAAGTGCCGGTCATCTATCGTGACAGCTCTTATGAGAATCCGCGCCAGAAAGTACAGATAGAAGTTGAAAAGCTGGATGCGGAGCAGAATGAGCCGCTGGCAGGTGCGGTATTTGGACTCTACGCAGAGGAAGATATTGCAAATTATGCAGGCAAGACGGTTGTTAAGGCGGGTACGCTCATTGCGACAGGTGAGACTACCGTGGGAGCAGACGACCAGGTGCAGAAAGCAGTTTTCACGCCGGATTTGCCGCTTGGAAAGTATTACATCAAAGAGCTTCAGGCTCCGATGGGATATACCACCACACAATCTAAGATTTCCCTGGATGCTTCTTATCGGGAAGATCAGCGGGAAGTCATTGGATTTTCGGAAACTGTAAAGAATGCCCCGGTTCTTCTGCAGGTCAATGTGATGGATTATTTTACTGAGCAGGAACTGGATGGAGCTACGCTGCAGCTGATGGATGAAGATGGTAATACCTTTATTCTGTCAGTTCACGGGAATAACGAGATCATCCGTGGCCTAGAGATCAATAAAACCTATACGCTTCAGGAACTGGTAAGCCCGCAGGGCTATCACTATAATCTGTACTTGAAAGAGGGTTATACGACCCAAAAACCAGATTCTGTGGAAGTAGATAAGACATACACGGACGGAGAAGTAAGCGATAAGATTAGTTTTAAAGTCGGTAACGTGGAAAAACTCCAGGTTATAAGTGTATTCAACAAACCGATTACTGGTGCTTTGACGGTGGAGAAGACAGGCCAGGTGCCGACCGGCACGGAGGAGGGCACTGACGCAAACGGCAATAAGCTGGTAACGCCGCTCTATGAACTCAAGGGCCTGCCGGGTGCGGAATATGCCCTGATTGCTACAGAAGACATTGTATATCCGGATGGATACACGGGTACCCTGTTCGCAGCCGGGGATACGGTACTTGACCGCTATCAGGAGTTGAAAGCGACGACCCTGAAAAACTATACACTGGAAGTTCCGGTGGGAGAGCTGGTGGACGTTTCTGAGTATATCGGAAAAGTCCCGGATGAAGATGCGACGCGGGAGGAAATTTCCGGGTTCTATCGTCAGAACAAAAATAATGTACAGAGAAGCCTCCTGGATGGTACAGCAGTGCATTACGTGCTGCGGACAAATGAGGAAGGCAAGGTGCAGATTACAGGCCTGCCGCTTGGCGAATATAAGATTGTCGAGGTTAAGGCGTCGAACGGATATTACCGGGATCAGATGGATTGCACCAGGGAAGTGTCGCTCCTGGAGCCGGAAGAGAGCGGACGGCCGGAAGAAGTCGTAACGGCAAAGACAGCTTTTGAGAACGCAAAGCAGGAGGTTCAGGAGCCTGACCAGTCACAGAAGGTACCGGAGCCCACAGCGGTTGTTTATCATCCGGCTATTCAGGTTACAAAAAATGCTGAAAAATCCGTATACGATCCGGGAGAAACGGTTGCTTATCATATTGTAGTGACCAATACGGGTGACGTGGAGCTGGAAGACGTAACAATAGAAGATTCACTGGCTGGTGGTGTAATTAAAACGATCGCGTCCCTGGCTGTGGGGGAATCGCAGGTATATACATATGAATATCAGATACCGGAAGACACGGCCGCAGGCAGCCGGATTAATAATGTAGTAAAAGCTACGGGCACACCAGTGGTTCCGGATCCGGGCGCAGATAGTTACGGACGTGACATTCCGGTAGACCCAGTATCTTATGAGAAGCCAGTAGACAGTGATGCGGAAAAGGTACTGGTACATGGCGGTGCTATTCAGGTATTAAAGACGGCGCAGGAGCGTATTTATCGCCCGGGTGACGTGGCGGTATATGAGATTACCGTTGTGAATCCGACGGGACAGACCATTAAGGATATCACGGTTAAGGATAGCCTCGGCGGTATATTCAAGCTGCAGTCCGACGATAATCTGGAGCTGAACAGAGACGGAACCGTAACGGTAAAAGAGCTGCAGGCTGGAGCCCAGATAGTGCTTAAATACAGCTGGAAAGTGCCGGACGGAACCACAGGCAGTGTTGAGAACACCGTCTGGGTTAAGGGTACAGCGGATAATCCAGAAGGAGCAATAGAGGTAGAGGATGAGGATAGTACGTCTATTGTTGTTCTGAATCCGCAGATCCGGATTACGAAATATGCGGAAAAACAGACATATGAGCCTGGCGAGAGGGTTAAATACTGTATTAAGGTAGAAAATACCGGAAACTGTGACCTGACTCATGTTGAGGTCACGGAGCAGCTCTTGACGGGCGGACGGTTTGAAGGACCTGGACTTCCAATATTGGACGCGGAAGATCCGAAGTATATGATTGAAACGCTTGGAGCGGGAGAGAGTGCAGAGTTTGCGTACTATGATACGGTTTCAGGAGATGCGAGAACCGGTGAGGCAATCTACAATCATGTTACCGTTACAGGCAAGCCGAGCCCGGTAGCAGATCCGGTGAATCCGGAAAATCCGGACGGCACACCCAATTATATTCCGGTAAATCCAGTACATGACAGCGCTGACGCAGTAGTATATGTTAATCAGCCGGACTACGGCATGGCAGTCACAAAATACAGCATGGATGAGGGCAGCCGTACTCCGACAGCCGGAGCCGCATTTACAGTATACGCAAAAGAGGATATAACAAATATCCTTGGTGATGTGGTATATGCTGCTGGCACAGAAATTGAGACAGCTATTTCCGGGGAAGACGGCGTTGCGAGATTTCAGACGGATTTCCCGATTGGAATGTATGTGGTACGAGAGACAAAAGCACCTGCGGGACATTACAGCAGCACCAAGGAGATCGCATTTGACCTGACAGAGCAGAAATATAACGATGGCGTACAGTATCTGCACTATTGGGATTATGTTGAGAACGCTATTACGGAAGTCAACATTAAGCTGGTTGACGATCTGACCGGCAATGAGCTGGCGGGGGCATCTTTAAATATCACAGATGTCGCGGGCAATCCGGTTAAAGCATGGATCACCAAGACAGAGGACGGCTATACCGTTAAAGGTCTGGACGTTGATACAGATTACACCATTACGGAGACTGTGCCGAGAGAGGGATATCTGGTTGATTTCACAGGTGTAGCCATCCGTTCCGAAAATGCGTCAATCGCACAGCCGGCCGGTCCGAAGGTAAGCTTCCGGCTCACAGATATACCTATTGATGGGAAGGCTGCAATTCCGGAAAGAACGGATATAAGAATTGAAAATTCCTATGTGATTGGTAATGTCCGGGTGAACAAGGACGGCGAAATGCTGGAAAGCTGGACGTTACTGGATCAGCTGACCGCTTTTGTGAAATCACTGTTTGGTTACAGCAAGGAAGCCCTGGAAGGAGTTGCTTTTGAAGTACGTGCGGCTGAGGATATTGTGCATCCGGACGGCGTGACAGGAGTTGTATATCATAAGGGTGATGTGGTGGCCACAAATGTAAGAAGCGCCCGGGATATGGCAGTTGGTACGACAGACGCGACCGGTACGGTATGCTTTGAGGGAATGTATCTTGGAAAATATGAGCTGTATGAAACAAAGACAGTAGAAGGATATCTGCGGGATACAGAGCCGGCCGCATTTGCACTTGTGTATGTGGATGGCCATACTTCACCGGTATCAGCAGTGGGCGGCGATATTCTTATTACCAACCCGCGTCAGAAGGCAGAAGTAACGGTTATTAAGACAGATGTGGAAACGGGCGAGAAGCTGTCAGGCGCTGTTATTGGCCTGTATGCGACAAATGACATTAGGAATCACAATGGGGCGGTGATAGTGCCCGCGGATACCCTGTTGGAGACCGGTGAGTCAGATGCAGAAGGAAAGGTTGTTTTTGAATCAGATTTGCCCCTTGGCAGCTACTATGTTAAGGAAATTTCGGCTCCGGCCGGTTATCTGGTAAATAAGGAAGCGCAGAAGTTTGAATTCACTTATGCCGGGGACGCGGAAGAGATAGTAAGGCTGGAACTTGGCATTGCGGATCAGCCGAACGATGTGCGGCTGGAAGTGCAGAAGTCTACCATTACAGATACCAAACCGGGCAGGACGTATCTTTACACCATTGACAGGGTTCGGAATACCGGAAATTGTATTGTGAATAAATTTACGCTTACCGATACTCTTCCGGACAAGATAGAGCTGGTAGAACTGAACACGGGAACCTTTGACGGATTGAAGGATTCTACCGTATACAGTATCTGGTATAAGACCAACCAGAACAGCGAATTCCGGTTATGGAAGGAGACAATTCCAGCAAATACCAATGTGAAGCTTGCAGTTTCGGATCTTAACCTGGCGCACAAAGAACGGATCACGGTATTCCAGTACCGGTTTGGTGACGTCAAGAAGGGATTCAAGGAATTGGAGACGCCGCAGTACAGTGTAAAAGTCATGGATTCTGCATCAAACGGTGAAGAACTGGTAAATGTGGTAGAACTTACAGGCTCTAAGCTTGGAACAGATTATCGGGCGGAAAGCCGCACACTTACAAAGGTACATCGGGACAGGAAACATCACGGTTCCAGCCCGGCAAGCAGTGTGCAGGCGCCGAAAACAGGTGATACAGCGGATATTGCGGTATGGGTAATCCTGATTGTAGGCAGTGTCGGAATTTTGGGTATTCTGGCCACTGTAACAAGAAAGAAACATCGGGAGAAGGAAGCCCAGAGGAAGGATTGAGCTGGGATATCAATTCCAAGGATGAAAGAAAGGAATCAGTATGAAATTCAGGAAGAAGAAAAAACTGGCGCAGGAGCGGGCTATCCGAAACATGGTAAGAAGAGAAATGGATAAGCTTGTGGAGGAATTGGAGAAACGGGCGAAGAATGTAGAACTTCCTGAAGAAGCAGTGGAGTATTGTAAAAAGAAAGATGAGGAATTTCTGGCCGGGCTTGCCCGGCTGGAAATTCCAGCTTCAAATGCTTCGGAAAATGGAAGGGGAATGAAAGGGGAGATGGGCCAGGAATGATAGAAAAGCTATTGAATTACGGCAATCAATTCGTATCAGAGCGAATGACGTCAAATTCGATGCTGAGCAGATTGCTGGCAACCTCAAAGGATATTGAAAAAAGTACAAAAACCATTAAGAGGATCTACTATGCAGTATGGGCACTTCTGGTAGTGTGGGCTTTGTATTATTTATATTGTCTTTGGTACCTGAAAGCGGAAATGATAGGGCTGCCGGTGTTTGGCCTAATTGGAATCATCATAAGTTCAATAGTATTTGTAATATCAACCAACTATGAAGAATTCAACTTCTGGAATCAAAAAAAATTGGATCTGGTTGCAGTTATTATGTATATTGTATTTACTGCAGTTTCTATTCTTTCGCAATTATTCTGTAGCATTTTTCTGCCTGTTCTCTTCCTGATTCCGATAAGCCCGGAAATAACAACAGGAATGGTGGTATGGTTATCACGCCTATGTTATGCGATTTTTACAGCCGGATTAGGCGGCTGGCTTTCTTATAGCCTGATTTCTACTATATTTAAAGAAGATAATCTGGATACCATCAGTGGATTTAAGCTCCGGAAAGTGGTGGACTTGAGAAAGGACAAGGAATTTTCTTATGACCTGCAGATTATCCGGCGGCTGGAAAATGGGCAGAAATACGTGATTAAAGAGAAAGATCGGCAGCGGCACATGATTTTGAGCGGTGTTACTGGAACCGGAAAAACATCCTCAGCCTTAATACCGGCCGTGGCAAGCGATCTGGACCATAAAGCATACAATGAAGATTATGCAAAGAAGGAAATTATGGTGCGTATGCTGTCGGAAGATGACGTACACCCTAAAAAGGGCATGACGGATGAGACATTTTCCATGGATTCATTCTGGGCGGACACAGAAGAAGGAAAAAAGTTTCTAAGGGATTTGGAGCTGAAAGCGCCCTCGGCTGGCATGACGGTCATTGCCCCGAACGCCGACTTTGCGGACGCCGTGTATGACCTGGCGACAACCAGGGGTTTCCGGGTCAACCGGGTAGATCCGATTCCAGCAGATATTTCAAGAGGTACCATGAAGCCAGGCTTTAAGGGATTTAATCCGTTGTACATCTCACCGGAGTTATCGCCCAACCAGCGAAACATCGAAGTATTCCGAAAAGCCCGTATGTTTTCCGACGTGTTGCAGGCTTTATATGACCAGTCCGGAAAATCCGATCCATATTTTACGTCCCTGAACCGAAATATGACGACGATGGTTTCTATCCTGGTTCTGGTTACTTATCCATGGCTGCACAATGGTGAGCAGCCGGTTGTGACGGATATACAGGAGGTTATCAATGATTTTTCCACGATAAAGAAGTATATCTATGCGTTGGCCAAAATCGTAGGCGTAGGCGATGATTTGATATCGGAAAGGGATATTACGGCTGAAAACCTGGCTAAGCGGAAGTTTGGACAGTATCAATTTATCATTTCCCAGTTATCCTTTGATTTACTGGGGGCGGGAAGGACAAAGATGGAGGAGCAGGTGCGTGGCCTGCGAATCATCATCAATGAATTCCTGACGGATCCGTTGATAAGGAATGTCTTATGCAGCCATGATACAGTAGACATTGACCGGGCGCTGGCCAAGGGCGAGATCACAGTCGTAAACTACGCGTTGGAGCTGGGAATGAGTATTGCGACGGGCTTTGGCCTGTTTTACTGCCTATCCTTTAACCAGGCGGTGCTCCGGCGTCCTGGTAACGAGAATTCCAGACTTTTGCATTTGTACTATTGTGACGAGTTCCCGGTGTTGCTGCATAAGGATATGGAGAGCATCTTTACCCTTTTCCGGCAGTTTAAGACCTGCTTCATCTGCGCGTACCAGACGTCGGCCCAGTTTGACCGGACAGACCAGACGCGGTATTTGAAGAATGTGGTTATTTCCAACGCAGGCCACCATATTGTCTATGGTAATTGTTCGAAAGAGGATATGGAGCTATATGAAGCACTGGCTGGAAAGGAACTGAAGTGGATGGAACAGAAGACCGTTTCAGAGACAGCTATTACTTCCAGCGCGTCCATGTCCTTCTCAACCAGGACGACGCCGCAGTATGTCAATCGGGTTGAGGGATTTAAGCTGCGGAACAAGGACTTCCAAGAGGTTACCGTGTTTGGTACGGACAATGGCGATCATGTCGATCCGTTTGAGGGCAAGCTGTCATTTTTGACCAAGGAGCAGAAGGAAGGAAAGGGCAGATGCCATATCGACTGGGAGCGGTTTGAGAATGAGTCTGAAGAAGAGGACGCAACGTTTAAGAAGACATTTGTAAGTATAGCTGGTATTGGTATCAATATGGCTGAAATTCTGAAAGAAACAGAGCTTAGTTATCTAAATGACGGATATAAAACGGAAATAAAGGAAAATGGGGGAAAGCCAGGACCACAATCAGATATGTCGAAAAAAGAAGATGAGGAATTGGAAGATTTATCGGATTACGCGTGAGATTGACGGCAGGAAAGGACGGCAGGAAAGGACAGCAGGAAAGGACGGAGAATGGCTACATTTTATTATTTGGAGCGTGCTGAGCTGCATGTATGCAATAAGCAGCTGGCTTGCTCTCAGGACAGCTATGACAGACTAGATAGAAAAGGAAAAGTGGGGGAATCGAAACTGGCGATACTGGGGGTATTGGCCAGATACCGTGTTTTAACAGAAGAAATGATCCAGTATCTGCTTCCGCAGAAGTTAGATGGCCTGCATGAGGAACTGGATATGCTTGCGGAATATGGTCTGGTTCTGAAACAGTTCTTCATTGGAAAGGTGGATGGAGAAGAGGTACGGACAGTTACCTTTTATTGCCTGCCGGAAGCGTTGCCGGATATAGAAGAGATACGGGGCATAAAAAGGATGTGGAAATGGAATAAAGAACTAACCATCAGTGAAGCCATGGCGGAACTGGCTTTTATGCAGTTTCATATTGCCCTGCGTAATAATGTACCCAAAAAGGCGATGCAGGCTTATACGCATTATTCCGTTCGAGGTTGGGAGATAAGCGGTCGATATCGCCTTAAAAGCCGGAATTATAGTTTGGGATATAGCCACGTGTTCGTAGAACCGGTGAGGGATTTTGCAAAAGACAATGTGGGCGTCACGGAACTGATTGGCCATGTATGCGATGCTTATGCCTTTTCGGATGTCAAAATGCCATGGTTTGTGCTGCTTTGCGAAAATAAAATACAGTGCGCAAATTTGTCGAGAAAATTGAAGGCAAATCAAAGCACGAGGGAAGCAGAGGTGTTCTATCTTCTCGATACAGATTATGACATGACGGAAAATCCGCTGAAGGTTTTGCAGACTTATCAGTTTGAGGGAGAAACGCAGAGAGTTATTGGTGAGACATACAGTATTCGGGACTGGTTTTAGGTGCCTATTATGAACAGAGAAAAGCTACGGTATTTCCAGGGGTTCCCTTGGCGATACCGTAGCTTTTTTCGTATTTTTCTTGTATAAATACAAATCTTGTGATATTATCTATATGTATCGTTTATTTATTTTTTTAATTCACATGTCGCTCAAATGCGGCGAGAGTGCGTACAGGTGTCATATTTATGGCATTGGTACGAGAGCAAAGAGATATTCTGTATTTAGATTTAGACTGTCACATGCGTGACAGTTTTTTTTATGCAGAAATATCGGAAACGAAAGGAGGAAGAAGATGGAAAGAACCATCAATGGAAGACCTTTAAGGGAGGTCTTTGAAAAGTTAAGAAAGGACATACCGGGTGTAATCCGTTATACGGATCGCACAGAGTACCCGTATTTGGAAGTCAATGTAATGCGGAATTACTTTGACGAGTTGATCCCGGTAAGCAACTATGATTTCATCATTGATGAAGCGAAACTGTATCAGACGGAATCATCTGCAAATGCCTGTGTTGTAGCCAGAATTGTACTGTATGATGATGCTGGAATTAAGGTATGCGAAAAGTGCTATACCGGGACCAGCGAGGCCAAGAAAAGCAAGGACACAGGAGAACTTCTGGACATTCCGGGAACCATCACAAACGCGACGGTCGATGCCCGGAAAAACTGTATCCGGCTGTTTGGCTGTGGTGAACGACAGATTGTGGAGGCGATACAGCAGCGGAAAGAGTCGGAAGCGGCAAGGAAAGGTTATAACAACAGTCGGCCTGCTTATCGGAATGAGGCTGATACAAAGAAACCCAATACGAATGGGCAGAAGAGCGGAAAGGAAACGAATGCTTTTAAACGGTTACCGCAGGAAGGAAATCTGGAATATGGTAATATTGCCGTTCGGATTTCTTATGAAAAGGGCAAACGCATAAGCAATTATCCCAAGTTTTTCTTGGTTCCTGTAACGCTACCGGATTTTCGGAAGACAACTTCTCTTGTTATCTGGAAAGATAGGCATGTCAATGCGGAAGAGGTTGCCCGGAGTCTGGAGAGTGCTTCCAGAGCAGTTGTATGTGCTGGTGTCTATGAATCTTACAACAATGGAACCCGGTTTGTATTTGACCACTTTGCGGAAGGTGCTGCGAGATGATTGAGAATCAAAAAGAGTTTGAGTCGCAGTTGGGCGCTTATGTGGAAGCATATATGGCTCAAAAGAGAGCTATCAGTGGCGAAGAAACGGACGAGAAAGCAGCGACAGCAGCAGTGCAGGCGTATATGCAGCAATGCTTTGAGTATACGCAGTATGTGTCTGAGACGTTCCACGTTGTAGAGCCGGCGCTGCCGCAATTAAATGTGTATTTCACACAGGACGGCAAGTACAATGATTTCTCGCGCCGGATTTATAAAGCGCATTTGGAAAGCGGGCAGTATCCAGCGGAAGATGAGTGGAAACTTTTTGCCATGGCTCATATTGGTGATGCAATCAGAGAATATTATTTAAAGGAGGATTTTTAGATGAACAAGGTAATTTTAATGGGACGTTTAACTCGTGACCCGGAGGTGCGGTATTCACAGGGCGAGAATGCCACAGCGATTGCGCGGTATACGCTTGCCGTGGATCGTAGATTCAAACGTGACGGGGAGGCGTCGGCTGATTTTATTGGCTGCGTGGCCTTTGGTCGCCAGGGAGAATTTGCGGAGAAATATCTGCGCCAGGGTACGAAAGTTGCCATTACCGGACGCATCCAGACCGGCAGCTACACAAATCGTGACGGCCAGAAGGTCTATACGACAGATGTGGTTGTCGAGGAACAGGAATTTGCGGAAAGCAAGAAGAACTCTGAAAATGCCGGAAATGAAAGAAACACAGCTCCGGCACCATCTCCGGATGGGGACGGATTCATGAGCATTCCGGACGGCATCGACGAGGAATTACCGTTCAGCTAATCATAGGATTGGATAGAGTGTCTGCATGGGCACTCTATTTTTTTTACTAAAGGAGGATTATATGTCAAGAACAATGTTAAAGGTGAGGGCGGAAGGTGATATCATCAAGGTCAGTACATACAATCGTGAGATTGGCCGGAAAGGATATTTTTGTTTTTTACGGCATGATTTTGATGGGTTGCGGTTGAATGTTCCGTATATTTGTGAAGATTTGGGATGCTTTGCGAAGCTTACGAAAGCCATGGGCTGGAGTGGTGAAGAATTAACTATGAGGTTTGTTTGGCTGGATGATCATGGGAATTCAGAGTATAGTGGCATTGGTGAGACTATCTGTTTGAATTATGCAGAGCTGAAAAAAGCGATACAGGAAAGTAATGACTCTGGAAAAGAAGTGACTCTGTTAGATCTTGTGATGAAGTTTCCTAAAATTGAGTTTCAGGCTGACAGAAACCTGCAAACTGTTGTAAGTGACGAAAGCATAAGAAAAAAGTTGTTTTCCTTCCTGAATCGAAATTTCCAGTGGCCTACAGCGAAGAAAATTCGTATATTAAATGATTTTGAACCATATAGTTTCTATTTTGAGGAAGAGTTGTACGATGATTCTTTAAAAGGATTGTGTGGAGGAATTGTATATCATGCGAACGGTGAACGGCCACATGAAGGAAGATATGCGATACATACATGAGAGGAGTTATTATGGAACAGGAGAGAGATATTCGAGTTTGCCCCGTATGTGGCAGGGAGGTTGACCGCATAGATATGTGTGCGACCAAGGATTGTCACGGAATCTATATGCGTCTGGTATGCGAAAACTGTTGGCCCATGGTTATGGCCAAGGGTTATGACGGTGAGTATTATAGCGACTTGGATGAGCAGATTGAGGCAGATTATTAAACAAGCGGAGGTACGAGTAATGAAGAATTTATTGAAAAAGGTGTTTTTGGTATGTGTAATTGTGTTCGGTATGGATTATTTATGTAAGCATACCATCACGATGCGGTATGTAATCCCGATTAACTACTACATTGATTTGTCTATGGTGGTCGTTTTGCTTTGTGTAGGGTATCTGAAAGACAAGCGCCTGGGCTATGCCGTTTTTGTATTGAAGGAGCTGCTAAGCCTGCGAGTTGCGATGCTACATTCCATGAATGGTTGGGACTGGGTTATGCAGTTTGGAACAGCCGGACTGGATCTGGTGCTGATTATTCTTGTCTATATTGCGAAAGGCGTAGATGACGAGTCAACCATAAATGCGAAGGAGCTTTTGAGAATAGCAGCTCTTTATGTTATTTTCTGTGTGGCTTTTAATCTGGTGTGTTTCACCTGGATACATGCACGGGCTTATGGCATTTCACTGGATGAGTTTTTCCAGATCGCGCATTATTACAACCAGCGTGTAAATGGTATATGGAGTTTCCTGGTACAGTGTGCGGTACCGTTCTATATCATTCAGGTCGGTATGTATGGCTTCGGGTGTAAGTTGATTTCGTCACTGATTGATGGATTCTATATCCCGGAAAGGTAGCGTGATATGGAAAAAGAAAGTGTGTACATATCAGAGGATATGATGGTGGACGGGAAGGCCCGGAAGCTACGCAAGCGGAAGAGCATACTGTATCAGACGATAGAGTATGCCTGGGCTGACGTAGAAAGGGTAAGGAAACCTGCAAAATAAGAAGGGCGCGCGAGTTTGGTAAAGAAGGCGGACGTGCTTTTCTTATTTTTTTACAGAATTAAAGGAGTGATGAGGGAGAATAGAAATATTTTCCCTCTTTAGTTTTTAAAGGAGGCAGTTATGGGTAAAAAATCATACGGCGAGTGTGCGGAATGCAACCGTGAATTGACCAGATGGGATATACAGGTATCTAAAACGCTGGCCTATAAATATCCGGTGTGTAAATACTGCATGGCGGATGAGTACGACATGAAGGTCGAAGCCCTGGAAGAACGGATGGAGCATTTTTATGGTATTCGGCCATGTCAGGTGTGAGGCGGTAATGTGGGAGAATATAATAAATTAACCAAAACGTTATTGTCCCAGGGATATACTGCAGAGTATTATCCGAAAGACATAGTACGGATTGCTTCAGGGTGCTTCAGCCGAAGTGGGAATCCATTGGAAAACATTTATGGAGGCTTCGAGTACGCTTCATGGTATGCAGATTCTTTTACATACAGAACAGGTTGTGGAATGTATGTTCGCGGCTCCAATGTGATTTCTGATATGGGTTACATGGGTGAAGAGTGGTGCCATGAGAATGACAATCCGGTTATTCGGTGTCCGTTCGACAAACCAGAATGCCCACAGAATGATCCCAGGCTCCATGGGACCTTTGGCGGCGGCCTTTGTATTCAATGCTTTTGCGTGTGCCACCGGACAGATGAGAAATACGTATACGAGGAGAGCTTTGAATATCGGGAACAGCTCAGGCGGGACGAGAAGAACAAAAAGTATCAGGAATTTTCTGATGCCAGAGGCGGCCGCGTGTGTGAACGCCATATGTACTACAATGAGCGGACCCGAGAATGGAAGCTGAGGTACGATCCGGAAGATTGTGCCAGACTGTGTTATTCTGTGAATGGGTATTGTCCGATCCTTGGAAAAGAACTTAGCAAGAAACGCGGAAACGTATATTATGATCTCAGAAAAAGTGGTGTGATTCAGCACAATACACCCGGTGAGCAGACTTCTCTTTTTGATGGGGAAGAATGGGCACGGATTGAAAAAGGAATCCGTTACTTTTCCGGTCCATGCAGTATGGATATCTGCGAGGCTTTTGTGAAAATGAAAGGAGCAGAAGCCATACAGAAGAAATACTGGAATAATCACTCCTGGGAGAGAATGCTGGGAGAGGATATTGAGGTTGAGATCTTGAATGTACGGGCTGAAGCAAAACCGAGTCGTGATCTGATGCAGGATCTGCAGGACATACAGGATGGTGTGGACGTTGTGCACGCTTCTGATATGGAAAAATGGCAAAGGGAAAATAAGTCTGAAAAGAAACGGCTCGCACGAGAAAAGCGAATTGCAAGGCTGGAAAAGCGGTTAATTGCAGTTGGATATGACAACCTGGAAGAGTTCGCACTGGATAAGATTCATGCAGATAAATGGCTGGGCAAGGAACGTATTGCAGAGCTGGAGACCATTCGGCAGGAGAATATCCGGAAAGAAGCGAACATGCTAGTCCAGGGCAGTATCCTGGATTTGATATCCGAGTGAGTGTATGTATTTATAATATTAAAATTGGAGGAAATGATGATGCAAGATAGGTGGGAAAACTTAGGAATCAGTAAAGATTTTTTGCTTGAAAAAGTCATGGAGGATCCTGGGTTATGCAAGGAAATAATGGAAGTTATTCTGGAATTTATGACACAGTATCATTACGAAAATGTAGAGGATAACATTAAACAGCGCCGGGAAGGGCAAGAATTTCTGGATGGATTCAAGAAAGGATACCGGAAAGGAAGCGGAGACGGATACAGAGCTGGGGAAGACGAAGGATACGATTTCGGATACAAGTCAGGAATTCGGGAGGCTCGCTTTGAAACAACTATTCAGGTATATAAGCAACTTGGAATGACAAAAGCTGCGACAATGGAGGCAGAGGCTGTACGAGAACAATTGAAAAATGATTGCGATGCTGAGGAGATTCTGGATAGTTATTGGAATCTATTTTAAAAGTGAGTAATATTGTACTTCAGTTGCGAATCGGGTATAATGATATTAGAGCGGAGGTAGTAATGCAGGAAAAAGAGTGGGAAGAGTTGGGGATCAGTAATGACTTTCTGTTTGGGAAGGTCATGCAGGACCCTGAGTTATGCAAGGAGTTACTGGAAGTCATTCTAAATGTTCCGATAGAACGTGTAGAATATCCAGAGTTGCAGAAGACGATTGATATAGCGCAGGATGCCCGGAGTGTCCGTTTGGATGTATATGTACGGGACGGTCACGATACCGTATACGACATTGAGATGCAGACGGTTCACGAAGAAGGGCTGCCGAAAAGGAGCCGGGACTATCAGGGAATGATAGATTTGGCGTCAATCGAAAAGGGCGAGCTGTACAAAAATCTTAATCGTAGCTACGTTATATTTATATGTACGTTCGATGCCTTTGGAAGAGGGGAGAGCATTTACACATTCGAAAATATGTGTAGAGAGGTTCCGGGACTTCCTTTGGGTGACGAAACATATAAGATTTTCCTAAATGCGAAAGGTGCGAGCCAGGATGTAAGTGCAGAGCTGCAGGCGTTTTTACAGTACGTTGCAGGAAAGAAGAGTGACAGCCCATTTGTGAAACGGCTAGAAAAAGCCGTGGTTGCAGCTAAGAAGAATAAAGAATGGAGGCATGAATTTATGACGTTGTGGTTACGGGATCTCGAAAACATAGAAAAAGGTCGTGAAGAAGGCCGTCAGGAAGCGACTGTTAAGGCATATCAGGAGCTTGGAATGACCAAGGCCGCGACACTGGAAGTAGTTAAAAGAGATTTTTCATTAAATGATGCGGATGCCTTAAAAGTTTTGGAACGCTTTTGGAAGGAATGATATCTACAGGCGAAAAACAATGGAGGCATGAATTTATGACGTTGCATATGAGAGATCTTGAAAACATAGAAAAAGGTCGTGAAGAAGGTCGTCAGGAAGGGCTGCTGGAAGGCCGTCGGGAAGGTCATCAGGAAGGTCATCAGGAAGGATTGCTGGAAGGCCGTCAGGAAACCACAGTTAGAGTATATCAGGAGCTTGGAATGACCAAAGCTGCGACACTGGAAGTAGTGAAGAGGGATTTTTCATTAAATGATGAGAATGCCTTAAAGGTTTTGGAGCGTTACTGGAAAGAGTAAGCGGCCGGATAATTTAAATGGTAAGAGGAATGGAAAACCTGGAGTGAGGAAACTCACTTCAGGTTTTTAGATCACAGGAGGCAGAGCTATGAGTAAAGAGGCTGTATTAGTAGAACAGAAAGCAACGCATCAGAAAGAAGGCGGCGAATCCCCGATGGTATTAAACGAACTTTCAAAAGAAGACTATCTGAGAATAGTGAGAGAATATAAGAAAGATGTTGGAAAGCGTAAACGAAAATCTGTTACAATCCTTGAGCCAAAAGCGGAGAGCGATAGTTTTGTAAAGGCGTTGCTCCAGAATTGGAAAGAAAGACATTATGAATCCATCATTTGCGATGCTATGGAAAAACAGAAGTATAGTGGTACGCAGGATAACGAAAAGGTACTTAATGCACTTGGATGGACTTATGACGAAGTTCTAGGCGATGAGGAGAAGAAGTTAGCCTGGATAGAGGTGTCGAACTTTTTTGCTATTGTTGCATTTTTAAGAGAAGAGGTATGTGATGAAAAAAATAATGGATAATGTGGAGGTAAATATAGAATATGCAGCTTTTGTCTGGAATAAAGAAAGAAGCTGTTACGAAAGAATCGGCCAACCGGCCGATACGATAGCGCTTGCGAAAAAAATGTTTGCAGAGAAGTGTGTGGATCCTTTTTTTGACAACTATGATAAGGATGACGTTATCTTTATGAAGCGCTTGGTTGAGGTTCGAACGGGAGACTGGGAAGAATTCAGCTATTAAAAGAAAACAGAGGAGGACTATCGAATGGAACATGTGGATGTAACAGTCGATGTAGAGTATGCGGCTTATGTTTGGCATCCGGAAAGAAATCGCTATGAGCAGATTGGGCGTCCGGTTGGAAGTATGCTGCTTGCAGAAGGAAGATTACAGGAGCGGATTCGGAACGGTTTTTTGGATGGGTATGATACAAATAAGGTTACTTATAAAAAACGTGTTGTAGAGACTCATACGAAAGATTGGGAAGATATCACTGATTAACAGGAGGAAAAGTACATGAAAATTGTGTTTGAGATGGAATCAAATGAGTCTACCGAGAAAATGGTAGTATTACGGAAAGATTGTTCCTTTGAGTCGTTGTACGAGAGGGAAAGAAAATCTGTGAGAAGGCCAGAAGAGGAAGAGGCGTATAGCCGCTCGGATTATAAGGATCATTGGTGGACAACCTGGTTCCCGGTGTATCCGTCTGCAACAAAAGAGCAGATCGCGGAAATCAATGAGTTCCAAAAAAGTCTTTTGGAACTTCCGGAGTTTTTAAACCTGGAGCAGATGACATCGGCTTGCAAAGCAGGAAAGGCGCAGCCAACGAAAGATCCTGCAGAGTTCAATCTGTTTTCAGAGACAGAAAATTTTAATATTTGGCTCCGGCTGATTACCAGATATCGGGACTACAATCTGTATGTCCATTATTACCGGAAGTAGGAATAAGAAAAATGTGTAGCCTGGCGATAGTTTATCTATTTGCCAGGCCTTTTTAAAAGGAGTGGTTATATGTCAACAAAGGAAGAGGAGAGAAAGGCACTGCAGGAAATACAGGCTATCGTAGACAGCCTGGGTGAAGACAGCTATGTGGCTGCGGCATTCAAGGGATGTTTTAAAATAGCAGAAGAAAATATCACGAATGATTTCCTGAACAGTCCGATAGATTATGCGGAAAAGAAGCGGCTGGAACAGCAGATAGGAAAACTGGTTGTCCAGTGCGAGTCGGAACGAACTATATGGAAAGAAAAATACGACAAACTGGAAAAGGAATTGGAAAAGGAGCAGGAATGGGTCTTTTGTCCAACAAGCGGTACGAAGATGACGCAAGACGCTTATATGGATCTGATGAATTGCAATTTTACGGAGGTATTATCGGAAGAGCAGGCTAAGCAGTTTTTACATGATGAGTGTGGCTTTTCTGAGGATATGGTCAAGATACATGGGGAAGCAGAAACCTATGAGGTCAACCGGCACCATCAGTTACGAATAAATAAAAAGATTCCGCGGAAGCCGTTATATGGTTCCAGCGATTGGAATTATATCCGGTTTTCCTGTGGCGGAATTGATTATGAGTACGTCAATGGCAGCTTGTATATGCATGTTGGGTAAGTGCGGGCCTGTTCAGAAGCAGAATAGGAGACGATGTATGAGTGTAGGAAAGAATTATAAAGAAGACAGCCTGGAAGGTACACGACAGGGGTGTTTATTAATTGGAAAGGCCTATACGAAAAAACAGCGTGCTTATTACCGGGTCACGTGCGATTGCGGTCGTGAGTATAGTATTTTACGGGACAATCTGATTCGCAAGAAATACCAGCATTGTAACTGTAAAGGCCGCGGGATCAAGCCTGGCCAGAAATACGAAATGCTCACAGTATTGAGGCGAATAGATGGAAAATGGGAATGTCGGTGTGACTGTGGAAACATCTGCTACAAGACTACCAGCGACCTGCGTCGAAGGGCTCATGGTGTAAAGAGCTGCGGATGTATGCGCAGGGCGGATAAGCGTTCTGTGAGATGTGACAGCAAGACAGGAATCCCGGGCGTTACCTATAGCGAAAGTAAAGGTAAATTTGTTGCGTACATCACAAAGGATAAGAAGTATTATTATTGTGGAACTTTTGTATCACTCGAAGATGCGAAGGAGGCGCGCGACAGAAAAGCAAAAGAATTATTTCAGACAGGAGAACAGTTATGCAGGAAATGAGGGAATTATGTGTGGACGTAGTCTGCATGGCCGCTTACATTTTGTGGTTTGCTTATCATTTTGGGTAATGATTGTATGACCGATACAACAGTGAAAACCTGACTGTATCCGAACTGAAGTCTCTAATCTGGAGATACTTTATCAGTTATTGGAACAATCGGAGGATTTGCACCACCAATGGTGTTCTTCCTCCCATGATCAAGCAACAGAGATACTATGATTCTCTGCGTATAGTAGCATAGTCCATGATGTCCTTGAGAAAAATGTGTCAACCAATCTTGACAACATCAAAGGATAAGAAGTATTATTGCGGAACTTTTGTATCACTCGAAGATACGATCGGATTCTGATTATCTGGATGAAGAGAGGTGCCTTGGTATATTGCAGTGATGTGATATATCAAGGCGCTTTTTGAAATGTCCAAGGAAGAAGCAGTGGAGATGTTCCTGGGCGATTGTGGAAGTTTTGGACATTCCCTGGGAGCCTTCGTAGATTGTGGTTTGCAAAATAAAATAATAGAAAAGGAAACTGAGATATGACAAAGGAAGAAAAGAAAGATATCCATGTGATGCATGAGGAAAATGGCCTTGGTGAGGTTCAGATTTCTGACGAGGTAGTGGCCACGATTGCGGGACTGGCGGCGACAGAAGTTGAAGGTGTGGCATCCATGGCGGGCAATCTCACGAATGAGCTGATTGGGAAGCTTGGTATTAAGAATTTGTCCAAGGGCGTGAACGTACTGGTGACGGATCACAGCGTGGATGTGGATTTAGCATTGCATATCAAATATGATTACAGCATTCTGAAAGTTTCCAAAGACGTTCAGGCTCGTGTGAAGAACGCTATTGAGAGTATGACCGGGCTGGAAGTTGTAATGGTAAATATCAATATCGTCAATGTGGATATGGAAAAAGAGAGATAATCAAAAGCAAAGGAGAGAACAAAATGCAGAAAATTGAAACTGAATGACTGCACGCCGCATTCTCGTGCCTTTAGTCATGAGTTAGGCGTGCAAATTATTCGTTTTTGTTAAGAACAAATGTTTGGAATCCATATCAAAACATGATATAATAGTTCCATAATACAAAGGAGGTTGACTGATGCAGTGCGTATCCAGTTATGCCGTAGAGATTAAAAAACAGAATATCCCCA
>ERZ773210.452-NODE-452-length-48542-cov-17.516035_pt1 | contig 48542 bp, 42 predicted proteins | sample MGYA00580528_ERZ773210 | MGnify/ENA primary metagenome ERZ773210 (study PRJEB29015, sample SAMEA2737769) | human gut metagenome | biome: human gut; feature: human-associated habitat; material: faeces | place: China | collected 2012 ...
TGATGACCAGAGCAGCAGCGCCGTCATTGATGGCGGAAGAGTTGCCGGCGGTCACAATGCCGTCCTTGGTGAAAGCAGGCTTCAGGGTGCCCAGCTTCTCGACCGGGGTCAGACGGGGGCCTTCATCGGTATCAAACACGGTGTCGCCCTTCTTGCCCTTGATCACAACAGGAACGATCTCTTCCTTGAAAGCGCCGTCCTTGATGGCCTTGTCAGCCTTGACCTGGCTGTTGTAGGAGAACTCGTCCAGCTGCTCACGGGTGATGGGGTTGTAGCCGTACTTCTTCTGGTAGGTCTCGTTGGTGCAGACATTCTCAGCGGTCATGCCCATGTGCTTGTTGTAACCGGTTGCGTCCCACAGCGCATCGTTGACCATGGTGTCCACCAGCTCGCTCTTGCCCATGGGAGAACCCATGCGGTAGCCGTAGCGGCCCTTCATCATTGCGAAGGGAGCCATATCCATGTTCTCCATACCGCCTGCAACCACGATGTCGGCATCGCCGGCCTCGATCATCTGGGCAGCCATGTTCACGCAGTTCAGACCGGAACCGCACACCACGTTGACGGTGACAGCCGGGGTCTCGATGGGCAGGCCAGCCTTCAGAGCAGCCTGACGAGCGACGTTCTGGCCCAGACCAGCCTGGATGACGCAGCCCATGTAAACATGATCGACCTGCTCGGGTTTCACGTTTGCACGGTTCAGGGCCTCCTTGATGACGATGGAGCCCAGCTCAACTGCGGGAACGTTGGCCAGGGTGCCGCCGAACTTGCCGATAGCGGTACGGCATGCAGATGCGATAACGATCTTTTTCATGTGAATAGCCTCCTGAATTGTGTATTGTTACTTTTCGTAAGCCATTTTTATCAAAACGCCTGTGGGCGTTTCTGCAAATTAAATCTCGGGGTCTTTCCCCTGCCGGATCAGCGCATACTTTTCGTTGACGGCCTTTTCCACGTTGGGCGTCACGAACTTGCTGATGTCGCTGCCGTAGTACGCTGCCTCTTTTACAATGGTGGAGGAGAGGTAGCTCCACTTGATGCTGGTGGCCAGGAACATGGTCTCGATGCCGGGCATCAGTGCGTGGTTGGTCTGCGCCAGCTGGATCTCATTTTCGAAGTCAGTGACCGCCCGCAGGCCCCGCACCATCACGGAAGCGTGTTTCTTTTTGGCGAACTCCACGGTCAGGCCGTCAAAGCTCTCCACGCTGACGTTCGAGATGCCCTTGCAGCACTCCTGCAGCATGGCCACCCGCTCCTCTACGGTGAACAGGGGGTGTTTTGCACTGTTGATGAGCACCGCAACGATCAGGTGATCGTTGATCTTCGCGGCACGCTTGATAATATCAAGGTGCCCTTTGGTGACCGGGTCGAACGAACCCGGGTAGACTGCTGTTGCCATCGGCGTTTCCTCCTTGAGCGCTGTGAAAAGCGCATTTTGGTTCTGCCATGATAGCACTTTCCAGTTCTGGGTGCAAGCCTTGCCGTTTTGGAGCGCGTCTTATCGTTAATTTTTAAACAATCGACGCCGCACTGCCTGGCAGCTGCTTGCTACGCTATAAGTAAACCACATCGTCAAAATTTTATCAAGTCTTTTTGCAAAGATTTTTGTTTTAGTCGTACCAAACAATTGTCCAGAAAAGCTACAAATTTTGTCCATATTGCCAGTTGGCCAAAATTTTCACGATAAACTATTGATTCTGCACATTGTTAATGTTATAACTAAGTTACGCAGGTCTGCTGCTGGTCCCCGGCCTTCCCCGGCTGTGTTCAGGATAGCATCCGGCTGTGTCAGCCTTGTGTTGGAAATGCCAACAGATGGTAAACATCCTGCAAAGATTTGTCCGAACAGGAAGGGTAAATGATAAATTTACAATTCCTTTATGTTATTATAGGAGAGGATGGTTTATAATGGATTTTACGGAACTGTATGCTCAGAAGAAGATGACCGCCGCGCAGGCTGCCGCTCTGGTCAAAAGCGGTGACTGGGTGGACTACGGCTGGGCTGTGAATACCCCCGTTGCCGTGGACGCCGAGCTTGCAAAGCGCCTGCCGGAGCTGGAGAACGTCAACTTCCGCGGCGGCATCCTGATGTGGGTGCCCGCGATCTTCCAGATCGACGACCCCGCTGCCCACATGACCTGGAACAGCTGGCACATGGGCGGCATTGAGCGCAAGGCCATTGCACAGGGCTTCTCCTTCTACAGCCCCATCCGCTACTCTGAGCTGCCTCGCTACTACCGCGAGAGCCCGGACCCGCTGGATGTGGCAGTGTTCCAGGTGACCCCCATGGACGAGCACGGCTACTTCAACTTCGGCCCCAGCGCCTCGCACCTGGGTGCCGTATGCGAGAAGGCCAAGAAGATCATCGTGGAAGTCAACAAGAACATGCCCCGCTGCCTCGGCGGTATGGAGAACTGCATCCACATCTCGCAGGTCACCGGCATCGTGGAGGGCGACAACCCGCCCATCGGCCAGATGGCCGCACCCGGTGCTGCCACTGAGGTCGATCTGAAGGTGGCAAACCTGATCGTTCCGCAGATCCCCAACGGTGCCTGCCTGCAGCTGGGCATCGGCGGTATGCCCAACGCCATCGGCAGCCTGATCGCCCAGAGCGACCTGAAGGACCTCGGCGTGCACACCGAGATGTACGTGGACGCCTTCGTGGACATCGCCAAAGCCGGCAAGATCACCGGTGCCCGCAAGCAGCTGGACAAGGGCCGCCAGGTCTACGCCTTCGGTGCCGGCACCCAGAAGATGTACGACTATCTGAACGATAACCCGGAGTGCATGTCCGCCCCCGTGGACTACACCAACGATATCCGCAGCATCTCCGCACTGGACAACTTCATCTCCATCAACAATGCGGTGGACATCGACCTGTTCGGCCAGGTGAACGCCGAGACTGCCGGCATCAAGCAGATCTCCGGTGCAGGCGGCCAGCTGGACTTCGTGCTGGGTGCCTACCTTTCCAAGGGCGGCAAGAGCTTCATCTGCCTGTCTTCTACCTTCTTTAATAAGAAGACCGGCCAGCTGGAGAGCCGCATCCGTCCCACCCTGGAGAATGGCAGCGTCGTCACCGACACCCGTGCCAACATTCACTATCTGTGCACCGAGTACGGCTGCGTGAACCTGAAGGGCCTGACCACCTGGGAAAAGGCCGAAGCCCTCATCAATGTGGCACATCCCGACTTCCGTGAGGACCTGATCAAGGAAGCCGAAAAGATGCATATCTGGCGCAGGAGCAACAAAGTTTAATCAGTGTCGCGGGGATTCCTGCTTCCCGCGGCAGGAATGGAGTTTGTCATGATGGACAAAAAACCGCACATCAAACCCTATCTGTACGCGATGCTGGCCGGGTTCGGAGCGATCTCCCTGAGCATCATCTTTTTCTTCCTGATCTACCGCTTTGACGGCTTCGGCGACGCTATCTCGACGCTGACAAGCATCCTGATGCCCTTCATCTACGGTGCCGTCATCGCATACCTGCTCAAGCCGGTGTGCAACACCATTGAAGGCTTTCTGCGCCGGTTCATCCCGGAAAAGATGAAAGGGCTCATCAACGTTCTGTCCGTAGCACTCACCATCCTGTTTGGTCTGCTGCTGATCTACGCGCTGGTCATGATGATCGTGCCGCAGCTCATTACCAGCGTGACCTCCCTGTACTACACTGCGCAGCGCAACTTTGCAAAGTTCGTGCAGTGGGCAAACCATGTGGAGTTTATTGAAAACAACGAAACGATCATGAGCCTGCTGAACTCCGCCTACGATACCATGACCACCAATCTGGACACATGGATCAAGAACACCCTGCTGCCCTCCATGCAGAACATTGTGAGCGGCGCAGCCATTGGTGTGCTGAACGTAGTGACGGTGGCCAAGAACCTGATCATCGGCATCATCGTGGCGGTGTATATGCTGGCCAGCCGCAAGCGGTTCGTGCAGCAGGGCAAGCTGGTGCTGCACAGCATCGTCCGCCCCCGCTGGGCGCAGCTGATCACCGAGGAAGTGAAGTACGCTGACCGGATGTTCGGCGGCTTCATCAACGGCAAGATCATGGATTCCGCCATCATCGGCGTGCTGTGCTACATCGGCTGCTCGATCTTCAAGTTCCCCAGTGCACTGCTGGTGTCGGTCATCATTGGTGTGACCAACGTCATCCCCTTCTTCGGCCCGTTCATCGGTGCCATCCCGGCCACATTGCTCATCCTCATTCAGGACCCCATCAAAGCGCTGTGGTTCGTGCTGTTCGTGCTGGTTTTGCAGCAATTGGACGGCAACATCATCGGCCCCAAAATCCTGGGCAACACCACCGGCCTTTCCAGTTTCTGGGTACTGTTTGCCATCCTGCTGTTCGGCGGCCTGTGGGGCTTTGTGGGCATGATCGTGGGCGTGCCGCTGTTCGCCGTCATCTACGATGTGATCAAAAAGCTGGTCATCCACGGCCTGCGCCGCAACGACGAGCTGGAGATGCTCCAGACCTATCACGACAGGTTCGGCAATCCGGAGGACGATGTCCCCGCCGGATCCCAGCCGAAAAACTGATCGATCCTACGCAAACAGGAGCCTGCTCATTCGAGCAGGCTCCTGTTTGCGTTATTCGTTTGATACAGTTTTCACATCTCTTCGCCATTGGTGGCGATCACGTTTTTATACCAGTAGAAGCTATCCTTGCGCAGTCGGGCACACTTCTTTGGATCGTCATCTGTCCGATCCACATAGATGAAGCCATATCGCTTTTTCACGCCGTTGCTGGTGGAAAGCAGATCCACCGCCGACCACGGACAGTAGGCCAGCACCTCGACGCCCTGATCCATGGCTTTTTTCAAAGCGGCAATGTGCTTGCTCAGGTAATCGATGCGGTAATCATCATGGATCTTTCCGTCCTCGGTCAGGGCGTCGTAAGCTCCCAGACCGTTCTCGGTGATCATCAACGGCTTGCCATAGCGGTTGTAAAGATCTCGCAGCATGTACTCCATCCCGGTGGGATCAATGGCCCAATCCCAGTCCGTGGTATCCAGATTCGGATTTTTGCACATCTCATAGAAGCCGGGATGCGTTTCAAAGCCGCTGAGCTCCCCCTTCCTGCCGCTGCGGTTCACGCCGCTATAGCGGATAGACTTGCTGCCGTCATCCGGGCAGGCTTTGGCACACTCGCTGGCGTAGTAGTTCAGCGCGAGGAAGTCCGAAGTACCCTCCCGGATGAGCTCCATATCCCCCGGTTCGATCACCGGTGCCAGACCGTGCTCCTGCAGGTAGATCATGGCCGCTTTATTATACTCGCCCTTGAAATAGATGTCCGTATAGTAATCATTGCGCAGAGCCTGTGCATTCTGCGCAGCCATGCAGTCTTCCGGTTTGGAGGTCAAAGGGTAAATAGGCGCATAGCCGATCGCAGAGCCGACCAGCCCGCCGGGCACCATCTCATGCACCAGCTTGCAGGCAATGGCGTGAGCCAGATTCATGTGATGATTCAGCTGATAGCGCAACTGATCGTGCCTGCCGTCCTGCAGCTCCTCCGGGATATAACACTTCTGCTGCCAGTACTGCACGATGATGCTCTGCTCGTTGATCGTTGTCCAGTAGCGCACCTTATCCTTGAACTCGTTGATGATGCAGCGGGCATAGGCTTCAAAGTCCGCCACCACACGGCGATCCAGCCAGCCGCCATATCGTTCCACCAGAGCCCATGGCAGGTCGTAGTGATACAATGTGACAATGGGCTCGATGCCATTTGCACACAGTTCATCAATAAGGTCGCGATAATACTGGAGTCCCTTTTCGTTTACCGGGCCGGTGCCGTCCGGGAATACCCGGCTCCACGCGATGGAGAAGCGATAGACTCTGAAGCCCATCTCCTTCATCAGTGCAACGTCTTCCTTGTAGTGGTGATACTGGTCGCTTGCCACTTCGGCTGTGGCAAAGCCATAGACCTTATAGCTGTCCTGATTGATGACATCCTGCTGGCTCAGCTTTTTGCCATCCTCCTGAGCAGCGCCCTCCACCTGATATGCACTGGTGGAAGCGCCCCACAGGAAATCCTTCGGGAAAGGCTTGTGCATTATCATGCCTCCTTGTTGTAGATCAGCTTGTACATCTCGATCATCTCCCCGGCCATGTTCAGCTCGCTCATGATCGTCATCAGGGTATCCTGCGCATGGACGAACAGCAGGCAGAACTCTGTCTTTTCGCCGCGGGCCTCTCCCTGGATCACTTCGGTCTGCGCATTATGCGCATGCACAATGTTTTCATGTGCCTGCTCCATCAGGGTCTCGGCCTGCGCAAAGTCGCCTTTTCGGGCTTTCTGAAGTGCTTTTGTGCAGCAGTCGCGTGCGTCGCCGGCCGCCAGAATCACATTCATGGCAACTTCGGTCAGCTGATTTTCTTCCATCGTCGGACTCTCCTATCGCAATTTGATTCGTTAAGCAGCCTCTTCTTCGGCTTCTTCCTTCATGATCTGCTTCTCATACACCTTGAAGAAGGGCTTCCAGATCAAGAAGGTCACCACAAAGATCAGCACCCAGAAGATGATAGCGCGCCAGTCTCCCGTCACAATGATGTAGCCAATGGGAGCAGGGATCTGGCCAGTGGTCACGGAAGCGGCAGGTACAGCCAGCCACCCCCAGGACATGACGAACCAGATGATGACAGCGCTCACAAGCGTGTTGATCCACATAGGCAGCATGAGAATCGGGTTGAACACAATGGGTGCGCCAAAGACCACAGGCTCGTTGATATTGAAGATGGATGGGCCGATGCACACCTTGCCCAGCGACTTCAGCCGCTTGGACTTGGAAAGCAGCATGTGCACGTTCAGCGTCAGGGTGCATCCCTGACCGCCCAGAGTCATCAGGCTCAGCAGATAAATAGTCTCATAACAGACGATATTGGTGGCGGTCTGACCTGCAGCCACCTGTGCCAGATTGGCAGCGGTGCCGGCCATCAGGATCGGGGTGGTGAAAGTGCCCAGGAACCAGGTGGAAATGCCCATGGAGTACAGGAACGAGATCGCCATCATCATGATGATCAAACCCGGCAGGGTGCGGCCCAGGTGCTCCAGCGGGGAGAACACCGCGGAGATGACCTGATACATATCAACATTCAGGTTGTTGCTGATGATCGTGCCCACCAGCACACAGGCAAACATGGGCAGGATCTGGTTGATCCACTCACATACGAAATCCGGGATCGTGACGCTGTCTTCCAGAATGTGGAGCTTGGCGTAGAGGTGGTACACCACCGATACCAGAACGCCGACCACCAGTGCCACAAACATACCGGTAGGGCCGAAGCGGTCGAATCCAACGCTGAAAATGTTGTCATCACTGATGGTGGGTTTGATAGCGATCAAAAACGCGATGATGGCAGTCAGTCCCGCATTCAGCACATAACGGGTGTGCCCCAGTTTTTCCATCAGCTGGTTGGCCACCAGAAACGTCAGGATCAATGAGGTGAGCTGGAAAGTAAACTGCAGCACACCGCCCAGATCCGGCAGCGCCGGGATCCAGGAGCGGAATACATTGTAGAAGAAGATCAGTGATCCCGTCATAATGATCGGCAGGATCTTCATCATCGAGCCTGAAAGTGCAGACACCCAGGGATTCTGGGTGATCTTGCTCATTGCCGGAGCAAACTTATTCTCCAGCCAGTCCATGATCTTGCTCATTGTTCTCCCTCCTCGATCTTCTGGATCAGTTTCAGCATTCCGACAGCGTCCAGCGTGCCGTAGATCTTCTGTGGAATGACATCCACCTTAAAGTGATGGATCTTTGCCAGATCCTGATAATTAGGCAGCTGGCTGGAGAAATGCGGCCCAAGAAGCAGGATATCGGTTGCATCCAGATACTGTGCCACCTGCGATTCGCTTCTCGCCTCGATCTGCAGGTCAAGTTTCTGCTTCTTTGCCTCTGCACGGACACGCTGTGCCAGAAATCCGCTGGACAGTCCGGCGCCGCAGCAGAGCATTACGTTCAGTTTTGCCATGTGTGAAACCTCCTTTTTTGAAAACGGCCTTGTTCCCTTGCGGGATCTTCTGGCTTCATGATACCGGAATGCGGCGGGAGGTTTCAAGTCAGACCGCTGCACCCATTCGTGCAGGTTCTTAGTTCCAGTGCAGGATGCAGTCCCGGAACTGTTCAAAGCTGCGGCTCTTAAACAGCGTTTCCCTGCTGCGCGGGTCATCCATAAGCTCCAGCAGTGCCTGATACAGGTCACCGAACATCCGCAGGTCGGTTCTGTGGATAGCCACCATCATCACGATCTTTACAATGTTGCCGCCCCATGTCACTCCCTGCGGGCAGAGCATCACGTTAATGCTGGTGCGGATGGCATCCATCTTCATGGAATGAGGAATGGCAATGTTGGGGAAGCCGGTGCTGGAAGCCTGTTCTCTCTCCATAAGCCGCTGGTAGAAGTCTTCCTGCACGGTGCCCTGCTCGATCATCTGCCGGGCCATGCCCTCCATGATCTGCGCAGGATCCGCGTTTTTCTCCGGATTGATTGAAAACAGCTTTTCTGAGAAGATGCGGTCAAAATTGCTTTTCAAAACCCGGATGCGCCGCGCATTACGGATGGAATCCAACGCATTCTCGATCTCGCTTTTATACTTGCCGATTCCAAGCAGCGGCACCGACACCACAGCTGCGCCGTTCTTCGGCGGGCTTTCCAGCGCCACGGTGGTGATCAGCAGCTCGTAGCGATACCGCTCCAGCGCCGCCGGGTCTTCTGTGCAGGCCACAAGGTCGATCTCGTCTCCAAAGGAGATCAGCAGCTGGTTGGAGATCTTGCCCGCAAATTCCAGATATCGCGGGCAGAGCAGTACCGTGCGAATCCGAGAACGTGTATCCGCCTGACGCTCAATCTCTCCGCCGATGTGCAGCGCAAGATAAGAGATCTCATCCTCCGAAATGCGGACATGATAGGTCTCGTTGATCATCAGTGCACCATGTACCGCAATGTCAAAAATCATAGGGTGCGAGTAACGGATGGCGCTGCTCATGGGGTTCGTGAGACGGTAGTTGTGCCGCGCCCGGAAAAGCAGATTCTTGATGTGCATGGCGAATGGATATCGGAACGGTTCGCTGTTCAGGTTGATATAATATTTAGCGTCTACTTCCCGGATGAGCTCTTCTACGAACTGCATCAGTTCATCTCCCACAAAGTTCAAAATGTCTTCGTGGCTGTTGCCCACGGGCAGGTTGATATTTGCCCGCAGCAGAAAATAGATGTTATTCTGTTCTTCCCGGCTCAGACTCAGGTTCAGCAGGTCTTCCATTTCTACGCAGATCCTCTGTGCTGCGTGATAAACAATGTCATCCTCCCCATGCTCCGGGCAGGGCTCCGATGGAAGCTCGTGATGGCTCAGAACACGGCTTGCCATAATGGAAGTATGCAGCACGATGTTGGTCAGGCTGAAATCATTGACATAAAGATTGAGCTCCGCCATGGTATGCTCCAGAATTCTGCGGATCCCTTCCACATCCACATCATCCAGATTAGACTTGATGGAGTCATAGCTGACGATGCGGTCACCGCTGCCCTCAAAATAGCTGTAGGATGCCAGCTTCCGCAAACTTTTTTCGTCTGCGATCATGCAAATGTCGTTTCCGTGCAGCTCATAGGAGATCCCGAAACTGGCGAAGGATCCGTTCATCCGGCGCACATCGCCCCGGATCGTATCCGCACTGTAGTTCAGCGCTTCTGCCACATCATACAGGTTCAATTTTGACACATGGTATCGCAGAAATTTCTGATTGATCCAGTTTGCGCGTTCCTCGTAATCCTGCGGCGTGTTTTCCCGCCGCACCGCCCGGAGATAATTCCGCGCCGCTGCCGGATTCGTTGTGTATCCGCTGTGACCCGAAATGATAAAAGGCGCCTTTGCCTCCCCGTTGATCGAAGAAATATAGCTTTTTACGCTTCTTACCGATAAATTAAGGAACCCGGCAAGTTCCTTCGCCGTGACAGCGCGGTCATGACGCGTCAGATATTCCACCAGAGCACGCGCTTTGTTCGTGTCCAAAATCGTTCCCCGCCTTTGCAAACAAAAGTTTCCGTCCCTATTATATCTGATCCCCCTCAGAACAGCAACAGGGCAGCTCTGGTTTGATTATAGCAGAACCTGCACCGAATTGGCTGGAAAAAATTGCACCGATGGGTGCAAGATACGCCAAAAGCCCCTGCATCCTCTCGAACGCAGGGGCTTTTGGGTTCATCATGATGTCTGCCTTCGTTATTTTTCAGCAAGCCGTGAGGGCTTCCAGTCCTTATAGTTCTCGTAGCGGCTCTCACGGATCTTGGTGTGGGACCAGATCTCGTCGGCGGTGGGCTGCCAGTTAGCGGCGTAGCTCTTGCACTTCTCGCACAGGTGCTCCACCGTCTCGGGGGACTGCAGGTCGGTGCTGTGGGCACCGGTCTCGTGCACCATCTTCTGCAGCAGCTCGGGGTTCTCCAGCATCGGGCAGGGACGCAGGTGGTTCTTGTTGAAGGGCTGGCCGTTGTGGTAAGCCATGAACAGCGGGCTGTGCAGGATCTCCAGAATGCTCTGGTCGTGGATGTTGGCATTGGAGTAGTGGATGAACACGCAGGGCTCTGCGTCACCGGCCGAGTTGATGTGGAAGTAGTTGCGGCCGCCGGCAATGCAGCCGCCCACGAACTCGCCGTCGTTCTGGAAGTCCATGGGGTAGAACGGGATATCACACTCAGAGGAACGCAGGTAGCGGATGCGCTTGATCATGTACTGGCGCTGCTCCGGGGTGGGCATCAGCTCCGGCGCCGCATCGTTGCCCACCGGCATGTAGTGGAAGTAGAAGCCAAAGTGAGCCCCCTTCTCGCACAGGAAACGCATGAACTCGTCGTTGGTGACGGCCTCGATGTTGTCGCGGGTGTAGCAGATGGAGGTGCCGAACACGATGCCGTGCTCCTTGAGCAGGTCCATGGCGTGCATGACGGCGGCATAGTGGCCGTCGCCGCGGCGGGCGTCGTTGGTCTCCGGGGTGCCCTCGATGGACAGCATAAAGGCGATGTTGCCCAGGCGCACTACCTCTTTGCAGAAGGGCTCGTCGATGAGGGTGGAGTTGGTGTAGATGGCAAACTGCACATCGTTGTGCTTCTCGGCCAGCTTCAGGATATCGGCCTTGCGCACCAGCGGCTCACCGCCGGTCAGCATGTACAGATACACGCCCAGCTCCTTGCCTTCGGTGATGATCTTGTCCATATCATCAAAGCTGAGGTTGTTCTTATGACCGTACTCACCGGCCCAGCAGCCCACGCAGTGCATGTTGCAGGCGCTGGTGGGGTCAAACAAAATCAGCCAGGGGATGTTGCACTGGTACTTGACGCGGTTCTCGCGGATCATCTTGGTGCCGCGGAAGAAGGCCTCGTAGCCCAGGTTCAGCGCCATGGTGCGGGCCACGTTGGGGTCGGTCTGGTCCAGCACGCAGTTGATCAGTTTGGACCACTTGCTGTCCGGGTCGGTCAGGGTCTGCTTTGCGTGCTCGTAGGTCTCGTCGCTGAATGCCCCGCCGTAGAACTGCTTTGCCACGTCCACCAGCTGACCCATGGTCTTCTGACGATCTTTATCGGCATGAGAAAGCACCACGTCCACCATCTTGCCGACGGCGGCGCGCTGCATTTTATGTGTCAGATTCTCAATCGAAGTATTCATTATCCTTTTCCTCCAATCGATATGTTCGGAAATCCTTTTTTATTGCTGACATCATACCATTTTTAAGGCAAACCTGCCATAAACAGAAAAAGCACCGTGATGGAAAACCCATCACGGCGCAGATTATGATAAAATTTTGCCGCGCAGGCCTTCGTTCAGTTCTCCTGCACCATGTGTATTTTGTTGCTGGCCAGACGGCACAGCGCCCGGCGCATATCGCCCTGCAGCATCCGCCCCATACGTTCCACGATCACCGCCGGGTCGGTCTTCATGTCCCGGCGCACCCATTCCAGCACCACGCCCACCAGCGCGTATTTGTAGAAATCCACCACGAACTGCTTGTCATCGTCCTGCACGGTGATATCGCGGCACTCGCGGTCGGCAAAGTCCTTCAGCATCGGGTCCAACATTTTATAAAGGTACTGTTCCACCTGCTCCCGCCCCACTGAGCGGTATACGTTCAGCACCAGCACCTTGTTCTCCTGGATCTGGTGCAAAATGTCCAGAAAAGCTTCCGTCCAGGTCTCAAAGCTCTGGCGGCCTTCCAGCGCCTTCGCGGCATCCTCCACGAGAATCCAGTCCACCAGGTCGTAGATATCCTTGAAATGGTAGTAGAAGGTCATGCGGTTCACGCCGCAGTCCTCGGTGATATCGTTGATCGTGATCTTGTTCAGGGGCTTTTCCAGCAGCAGCTTTTTCAGCGATGCCTCCAGTGCCCGTTTGGTTGTCTGTGACACAAAAACCATCCTTTCCCGGCAGAGTGTCTCCCTGCCGTGTGCGGTTGAATCCCGTGAGAAGATTGTCCGTATTCTATTCTACCGCAAAAGTGCACAGTATTTCAAGTGTCCTTTTGGGCTGTTTTTTGAATTCTTTGTAAGATTTTCCACCCTGCATCGCAAAACGTCGGGTTCCTCCGTGAAGTGTGCCATACGGCATCGGTATGGCTGCCATGCTGTTTTCCGCCGCCGCAAAGGGCACTTCAGCCAAATAAAGCCTTTCCTTCCGGCCCCAGAATCGTCAATTCCACGAGCCTGAGCAAAAATGCAGCAAAGGCCCTTGATTTTACCCCTCCATGCGCTTAGAATGGGAGCAAGCAGACGTGAAATGCCTGCCATAAGGGAGGGTATGATTTATGATGGATACCATTGGTTTTCTGGGCTGCGGCAACATGGGCGGTTCCATCGCCCGCGCCGTGTGCAAGGCCGTTGACCCGAAGAAGGTCTTTCTGGCAAACCGTACCGCGGCCAAGGCGCAGGCCCTTGCCAAGGAGCTGGGCTGCAAAACAGCCACCAACGCCGAAGTGGCCGGGGGGTGCGATCTGATTTTTCTGGCCGTAAAGCCCCAGATGATGGAAGCGCTGCTCCAGCCGCTCAAGTTCACGCTGGACGAGCGCCCGGGGCGCTTCGTGCTGTGCAGCATGGCGGCAGGCCTTTCCATCGCCCGCATCCAGGAGATGGCCGGTGAAGATTTCCCAGTCATCCGCATCATGCCCAACACTCCGGCTTCGGTGGGCGAAGGCATGATCCAGTATTGCTCCGCCAACGTCACCGCCGAGGAAGAGCAGGAATTTTTGAAGCTCATGGCCCCGGCCGGCCGTCTGGACGCCGTGCCGGAAAGCCTCATCGACGCGGCCAGCTGCGTTTCCGGCTGCGGCCCGGCCTGGGTGTATCAGTTCATTGAGGCACTGGCCGACGGCGGCGTGGCCTGCGGCCTGCCCCGTGCCAAAGCACAGGAATATGCCGCCCAGATGGTGCTGGGCAGCGCAAAGCTGGTGCTGGAAAGCGGCAAACACCCCGGCGAGCTCAAGGACGCCGTGTGCAGCCCCGGCGGCAGCACCATTCAGGGCGTCCGCGTGCTGGAGGAGCACGGCCTGCGGGGTGCCGTGATGGACGCAGTGATCGCGTCGTACAATAAAACGAAGGAAATGGGAAAGGGTTAACGGAAACATGCGCATCGTTGTGAAAGTAGGCACTTCTACCCTGGCATACGCCACCGGGCGGCTGAACATCCGCCACACCGAACAGCTGGTCAAAGTGCTCAGCGACCTGAAAAACGAGGGCCACGAGGTCATTCTGGTATCCTCCGGTGCCATCGGCATGGGCGTGGGCAAGCTGTCGCTGCCTGCCCGCCCCAAGGACACCACCACCAAGCAGGCCTGTGCCGCTGTGGGTCAGTGTGAGCTGATGTACACCTACGACCGGCTGTTCAACGCCTACAACCACACTGTGGCGCAGATCTTGCTCACCGGCGTGGACGTGGAGCACACCGAGCGGCGCGTGAACTTCCAGAACACCCTGTCCCGCCTGCTGGAGCTGGGTGCTTTGCCCATCATCAACGAGAACGACACCGTTGCCACCGACGAGATCACCTCCATCGGCGACAACGACACGCTGGCCGCCATCGTGGCCTGCTGCGCCAAGGCAGACCTTTTGGTGCTGCTGAGCGACATCGACGGCCTGTACACGGCCAATCCTCACACCCATCCGGATGCAAAGCTCATCCCACTGGTGGAGGAGATCACCCCTGAGGTGATGGCGCTGGCCGATGGGGCCGGTTCGGCCCTCGGCACCGGCGGCATGGCCACCAAACTGCGTGCCGCCCGCATGGTGACCGGCAGCGGCGCAGACATGGTCATCGCCAACGGCGCACACCCGGAGCTTTTGTACGACATCGCTGCAGGCAAGCCCGCAGGCACCCGTTTTGCAGGCCATAAGGAGGTCTGACCTATGACAACACAGCAAATTTTGGAAGCCGCCCGCAGCGCCAAAGGTGCGCTGGCACTTGCTTCCAACGCCGCACGCAACACCGCCCTGCTGGGCATGGCAGACGCTTTGTGCGAGGCACAGAATCAGGCCGCCATCCTCGCCGCCAACGCCGAGGATATGGCTGCCGCCAAAGGACACATCAGCGATGTGATGCTGGATCGGCTGGCCCTGACCAAACAGCGCATCGAGGCCATGGCCCAGGGCATCCGGGAAGTGGCTGCCCTGCCCGACCCGGTGGGCAAGGTGCTGCGCCGGGTGGAGCGGCCCAACGGCCTGGTCATCGAAAAGACCGCCGTGCCCATGGGCGTGATCGCCATCATCTACGAGAGCCGCCCCAACGTGACCAGCGACGCCGCTGCCCTTGCCATCAAGAGCGGCAACGCCTGCATCCTACGCTGCGGCAAGGAAGCCTGGCGCAGTGCCCACGCCATCGTCACCGCTCTGCGGCAGGGCCTGCGCAAGGCCGGTCTGCCCGAAACGGCGGTGTGCCTGATCGAGGACACCACCCACGCTTCGGCCAACGCCTTGATGACCGCTGTGGGCTATGTGGACCTGCTGATCCCCCGCGGCGGTGCCGGGCTCATCCGCGCCTGCGTGGAGAACGCCAAAGTCCCCTGCATCCAGACCGGCACCGGCATCTGCCATGTGTACGTGGACGACACTGCCGATCTGAACAAGGCGCTGGACATCATCGAGAACGCCAAGGCCAGCCGCCCCAGTGTGTGCAACGCCGAGGAAGTGTGTCTGGTGCATTCTGCCATCGCCGCAGAGTTTTTGCCGCGTCTCGCGCAGCGTCTCGGCCCGGACCGCGCGGCCCGGGGCCTGCACCCGGTGGAACTGCGGCTGGATGCGCGCGCTGCGGCCCTCATCCCGGGCACCCCGGCCGGGCCGAAGGACTTCGACACCGAGTTTCTGGATTACATCCTGGCCGTCAAGGTGGTGGACAGCGTGGAAGATGCCATTGGCCACATCGCCGAGCACTCCACCGGTCACAGCGAAGCCATCCTGACCCGGACGCCTGCCCACGCCGACCTGTTCACGGCGGCTGTGGACAGCGCCGCCGTCTATGTCAACTGCTCCACCCGTTTCACCGATGGCGGCGAGTTCGGCCTGGGCTGCGAAATGGGCATCTCCACCCAGAAGCTGCACGCCCGCGGCCCCATGGGGCTGGAAGAACTGTGCAGCTACAAGTACGTCATCCACGGCAACGGACAGATCCGCTGACCGGCGCGTGCGTCATTTGTCCATTTGTTCCTTTCTTGATACAATTTTTTGAAAAGTTTTTTCTCCTGCAGACCGATGCAGCCCGCTTCGGTCTGCTTTTTTGTTTTTCGCGTGCAAGTTGTATTCATTCGAAAAACAATTTTTGGATCATGTTTTCACTTTTTTATAAAATCTTGCTCTGTTGCATGGAGGATTGTATCCAACAATTCTACATTTATCACAAAGTTAAAGTATTACTTTCCCTGTTTTACACGGTAAAAATGCCAAAAAACCTCTTGACAAGCCCTATATCGGTGCGGTAAAACTATATTGGAAATTTTGATAACGATTTCACCTGCTTTTCATTCAATCGTATAAAACCGTCCGCCGCTCACAACACTATACTGAGAACAAAGGAGAGAGCATTATGACCATCGCCATTCTTGCACACGATTCCCGCAAAGAGCTTGCGCTGCAGTTCTGCACTGCTTACAGCGCCATTTTGTCCAGAAATACCGTCATTGCCACCGGCACCACCGGACGGATGCTGGCACAGGCGACCGGCCTGCCCGTGCACTGCTATCTCTCCGGCAAACTGGGCGGCGTACAGCAGATCACCTCCCGCGTTGCCTGCGACGAAGTGGACCTGGTGCTGTTCTTCCGCGACCCGCTGAAGGCAGATGCTGCCAGCATCACCGAGCAGAACCTGCTCCGCCTGTGCGACATGCACAGCGTGCCCATCGCCACCAACATTGCAACTGCCGAGGTCCTGCTGCGCGGCATGGATCAGGGCGACCTGGATTACCGCGAAGGGATGCATCCGGCTCTCGTGGAGCCGATGCCCGCAGCCATGCCCCGCCGCGTAACGGCCTGAGTTTTGTGTATAGAGAAGTAAGGGAAAGAAACAGCGCCGCAGGAGACAAGAATCTCCTGCGGCGCTGTTGTGTTGTTACAATGTTTTATTGTAAGCGTCCTCGCCCTCTCAGTCTCGCTTTTGCTCGACGGCTCTCCTACGGGAAAAGCCAAAAGCCTAACCGTTACGTTCTTGCCTCTCCCTCTGGGAGAGGTGGCATTGCGTAAGCAATGACGGAGAGGGCGAGCCCACTTTTATTTCAGCAGGTCTGCCAGCTTTTCCAGCCGGTGGATGGCTTCGTCCAGCACGTCGGTGCCGCGGGCAAAGTGCATGCGGATGAGATGGTTCACCGGCTCCCGGAAGAAGCTGGAACCCGGCACGGCAGCTACGCCGATTTCTTTGATCATCCACTCGCAGAACTCGAGGTCGGTCCAGCCCTTGAACTGCGGCAGGGCCAGGAAGTCCGAGATGTCGATCATCACGAAATAGGTGCCCTGCGGGACGTTGTGCTTCAGCCCTACCCGATCCAGCCCGGCCAGGAAGTGGTCGCGCTTTGCGGTGTAGAGGGCCTGCAGTTCCTTATAGTAGTTTTCCGGCAGCTGCAGCCCGGCCACAGCAGCCTCCTGCAGGGGTGCTGCCGCGCCCACGGTGAGGAAGTCGTGCACCTTGCGGGCACCCTCGATGACCTCGGCGGGTCCGATGAGGTAGCCCAGACGCCAGCCGGTGATAGAGTAGGTCTTGGACAACGAATTGCAGGTGATGGTGTGCTCGAACATACCGGGCAGGCTGGCCATGCAGATGTGCTCAGCGGGCGCATAGATGATGTGCTCATACACTTCATCGGTCACCACAAAGGCGTCGTATTGGATCGCCAGCTTTGCAATGGCTTCCAGCTCGTCCCGGCGGAACACCTTACCGCAGGGGTTGGAGGGGTTGCACAGGATCAGTGCCTTGGCACCCTCGGCAAAGCCTTTCTCGATAAGAGAAATATCAAACTCATAAGTCGGCGGAACCAGCGGGATATAAATGGGCTCTGCCCCGGAAAGAATGGCGTCGGCCCCGTAATTCTCGTAAAACGGCGAGAAGATCATCACCTTGTCGCCGGGGTTGCAGATGGTCATCATGGCTGCCATCATGGCTTCGGTGCCGCCGCAGGTCACGCAGACCTCGGTGTTGGGGTCCACCTCGTGGTGCAGGGCAGGGCTGGTCTTTTTCGCCAGTGCCTCACGGAAGTTCTGCGCGCCAAAGGTCACGGCATACTGATGCGGGCCGTTGTAGGCGGTCTTTGCCAGCGCATCCAGCAGCTGCTGCGGCGGGTCAAAGTCCGGAAAACCCTGCGAAAGGTTGATGGAATTGTACTGGTTATTGATGCGGGTCATGCGGCGGATGACAGAATCCGTGAATGTGCCCACACGGTCACTTAAAACAGGCATATACTTTCCCCTTTTCTACTGTTTTACGCAAAAAGCTCTCCCGCACCGGGGAGAGCTGATCGGCTTGACTCAATCCTTAAAATACGCTTTCTGGATGGCCAGCAGCACGCCTGCACGGCTGGCGGCGAAGTTCAGGCCACCCTGCAGGTAGCAGGTGTAGGGCTCACGCAGCGGGCCGTCGCAGGAAAGCTCGATGGTGCTGCCCTGGGTAAAGCTGCCGCTTGCCATGACCACTTCATCGGTGTAGCCCGGCTCCGGGGAAGGTTCCGGGGCGGCATAGCTGTCCACCGGGCTGGCCGCCTGAATGCCCTGACAGAAGCCGATCAGGGCATCGGCGGTGCCGGCGTCAAAGCAGGTCACGATGTCGTTGTGGTCGTCGCAGTAGCGCGGCACCGGGTTCTTGCCCAGCAGTTCCAGCATGCACTGGGCGTAAATGGCAGTCTTGATGGCCTCGCACACCACGCCCGGGGCGTAGTAGAAGCCCAGATACATATCACGGGGCGTTTCCAGCGTGCAGCCCAGCTCCTTGCCCAAACCCGGAGCATTCAGGCGGTAGGCGCACAGCTCCACAAGGTCCTTGCGGCCCACGATGTAGCCGCCGGTGGGGGCAATGCCGCCGCCGGGGTTCTTGATGAGGCTGCCCACTGCGATATCCGCACCCACCTGACACGGTTCCTGCGTCTGGGTGAACTCGCCATAGCAGTTGTCCACGAAGATGATAATCTCCGGGTTTGCGGCGCGGGCGGTGTCGGTGATCTTTTTGATGGTGTCCAGATCAAAGGCATTGCGCTGCAGGTAGCCGCGGCTGCGCTGGATGTGGCACACCTTGGCCCCGGGTGCCTTTTTGGCAATGAGGTCGTAATCCGGGGTGAAGTCGGCCTTGAGGGGTGCTTCGTCATACTTCACGCCGTAATCCATCAGGGTGCCGGTGCCCTTGCCCTTGCCGTCCAGACCAATGACGCCTTCCAGCGTATCGTAGGGGCGGCCGGTGGCAGCCAGCAGGGTATCCCCTGCCCGCAGCAGACCGAACAGGGCCACGGCCAGCGTGTGGGTGCCGCTCTGGAACTGGCTGCGCACGAGGGCATCCTCGGCCCCCATCACCTCGGCAAAGATCTGCTCGAGTTTTGCGCGGCCGGTATCCCACAGGCCGTAGCCGGTGGTGCCCAGCATATCGGTGGAGGACATCTGGGTATCCGCAAAGGCCTTCAGCATTTTGAGCTGGTTGAAATCACGAATTTCTTCCATGTGACGGAAGTACGGCTGGCACAGCTCCATGGCCTTCTCGTCCAGCGCCAGAACTTCGGGTTTGTAATCGAAAAAGTGGTTCAGAATTGACATTATAGTGGTTCCTTAATTGTTATATTTTGCATACTCCCCCAGCTTTGCAAATCCCAGCCGAGTATAAAAGTGCACTCGTTCCGGGCTGCAGAGAAAAACCGGGCGGTATCCTTCTGTAGCAAGCTCATTTGCCATCCGGACGATGAGGCGCCCACCGATGCCTTTGCCGCGCAAAGGCCGGGCCGTCTGCCCGCAGGCCATGTAGGCCTGCCCATTGGCGAGGGCATAGGCACCCACAGTGCAGACCGTCTCGCTCCCCCGCTGCAGCGTCCATGCAAGGGCTTTGCCGCGGGCGCGCTTCGAGCACAGTTCGGAGTAAAAATCCTCCTGCTTTGCGGTGTCCTCCGGGTAGAGCGCCCGGGCTACCGTCAGCGCAGGCGGTTCCCGGTCAAGGGTCAGCTGCGCCCAGCGGGCTTCCTCTGCGGCGGGCAGCGGCAGCGTCTTGCCGGGGGCAAGGCCGAACACCGTCAGCGTCTCGGCTTTGTGCCAGCCGACAGGCGGCAGGCATTCCGCTTCGTCCAGAATCACGCTCTCGCACCCGCAGAAGGCCAGAAAGCTGGCCAGTTCTTCGGGGTTTGCGTGTCCGGCAAGCCATGCCATACTGCCGCTCAGTTCCAGCGCCAGCGTGGGCCCGGCGTAGAACCGCCAGGGCTGGCTTTTGCCGAACAGCGCGAGGTCCAGCGGCAGCGTTGCCCCCAGCACCGGTTTGCCCCGGCAGGCGTTTGCAAAGCGGGCACGGCGTTCTTTCGTGTTGACCTGCGCGATCACTTCAGCTCGTTGACGATCTTCTTGAACTCGCGGCCGCGCACCTCAAAGTTGGGGTACAGGTCAAAGGATGCGCTGGCCGGGGACAGGATGATGATGTCGCCGGGTTTTGCGCAGGCGCGGGCCAGCTCCACGGCATGCTGCATGTTGTCAGCGTGCTGGATGGGCAGTTCGGCTTCGTTGAAACCGGGGTCCTCACGCACAGCCTTTTCAATGCGGGGGCCGGTAGCGCCCATCAGCACGAGGTTCTTCACATGAGCCACCACTTCCGGTGCGAGGGGCTCATAGGGGATGTGCTTGTCGTAGCCGCCCGCGATGAGGATGACCTTCTGGTTGAAACTGCGCAGACCGGCGATGGTACGCGTCGGGCTGGTGCCGATGGAGTCGTTGTAGTACAGCACACCGTCCAGAGTGCGCACCGGCTCGATGCGGTGCTCCACGCCGGTGAAGGTGCTGCCCACCTTCTGGATGGCTTCCACGGGCACCTCGCCCCACACGGCAGCGGCAGCAGCCAGCAGGTTCTCGATGTTGTGCAGGCCGCGCAGCTTCACGTCCTTCTGGGCCAGGAACGGGGTCACAACGCCGTCCTCGGCCATGCAGAGCATGTTGTCCTCCTTGCGCAGGAAGGCACCGTTGTCGGTGTCGTGCAGGCGGGTGAACCACACCTGCTTGCCCTTGCAGTCCTTCTGCATGCTGCGGCTGATCTCGTTCTCATAGCCCAGCACGGCGCGGCAGGGCTGCTTCTGGTACAGCAGGATGTTGCGCTTGGCGTCGATGTACTCCTGCATGTCCTTGTGGTGGTCCAGATGGTTGGGGGTGACATTGGTCACCACGGCAATGTTGGGGCTGGAATGCATGCTGATGAGCTGGAAGCTGGAAAGCTCCACCACAGCCACATCATCGGGAGCCACCTCGGGCAGCATGGGCAGCAGAGCTGCGCCGATGTTGCCGCCCAGATGCACCTTGCGGCCTGCGGCCTCGTAGAACTTGGAGATCAGGGTGGTAGTGGTGGTCTTGCCGTCCGAGCCGGTCACGGCCACGATCTCGCAGGGGCAGAAATCGAAGAACAGTTCCACCTCGCTGGTGACCATGGTACCAGCGGCCATGGCATCCTGCAGGGGCTTTTCAAAGTAGCCCACAAAACCCGGGGTGCGCATGATGATGTCCTGGCCCTTGAAGCCGTCCAGATAATTTTCGCCCAGGCTCAGGCCGATGCCCAGCTCCTTGATGGTGGCAGCGTAGTCGCCGAAGTCCTCCACGCTCTTTTTCTGGTCGCACAGGGTGACGTGTGCCCCCAGCTCCACGAACTCCTTGATGAGGGTCTTGTGGCTGACACCGGCACCGATGAAGGCCACCTTCTTGCCTTTAATCAGATCGACAAGCTTCTGCTGATCCTTCTGCATAAAAACAGTTCCTCCTTGCGTAGTATTGGTCATATGTAACGCACCCGTGGGTGCTGAGATGTTTCGCTGTACCATTATAGTCCATTTATTCGCAATTGGCAACGGAAAACAGCCTTTTTGCACCAAAAAGCGCGGCAAATTCATAATTCTTCAATTGTATTTTGCCGCCGTTTCTGCTACACTTGTCGAAGCAGAGCGCTTTTTGTATACAAGAAACGTCTGCCTTTGAACATCACCATAGAACGAGGTCATCTCTTTTGAAGCGTTTCTTCCGTTTTACCGCAGCGGTGCTTGCTGCTGCGTTTCTGTTTTCCCTCACGGGCTGCGGCGGCAGTTCCAGTGCCGCCAGCTTTACATGGTTCGTGGATACCATTCCCACAAATCTCGACCCACAGGTGGCGTCGGCCGCGTCGGACGTCATTGCCTGCGAGAACCTTTACAGCGGCCTTGTGCGCAAGAATTCCGACGGCGAGATCGTGCCCGATCTGGCCGAGAGCTGGACCGTCTCGCCGGACGGAAAGACCTACACCTTCCAGCTGAAGGACGGCCTGACCTACCGAGCCGTCAAGGGCGCTTCCACCGACTACGCCATCACCGCTGAGGACTTCGTATTTGCCTTCCGGCGCATCTTCCAGCCGCAGACGAATTCCCCCTACGCCGTGGAGTTTTCTGCCCTTGAAAACAGTGCCGCTGTGCTGGCAGGCGAAGCCGACGCAAGCACTCTGGGCGTCTCGGCCAGCGGCCCGCTGACACTGGTGTTCCGCCTGAGCGAGAAGGATGACAACTTCCTTTCCAAGCTCACCCTGCCCGGTGCCATGCCCTGCGACGAGGAATTTTTCGACAGCACCCGGGGCACCTACGGCCTGACCGCCAAGACCACCCTTTCCAGCGGCAGCTTTTACCTCTACAACTGGACGGCCAGCGGCCTGTTTTTGCGCCGGGACGTTTCCGCACCCCAGATCGGCAGCCTGCGTCTGGTGCAGAACACCAGCAATTCCGGCAAGAGCGCGGCCCAGCTCATCGCGGACGAAAAGTGCTCCGCCGCGCTGGACGACACCGGCGAGGCCACCGCGCTGCAGTCGGTGAGCTACTCCGACACCACATGGTCACTGCTGTTCAACAGCACCGAGGGCAGCGTGTTCTTCAACACCGAGCTGCGGCAGGCGCTGGCAGGCATTGCGCGGGAGACGGTCACGGTGCCGTCTTCCGGCCTGTACACCGCCGCCGAGGGCCTTGTGCCCACAGGGCTGACTGTGGACGGCATCGACTACCGCACCTTTGCGGGTGACCCGCTGCCCACCATCACCGACCCGCGCACGCTTTACCTGAACGCCCGGCAGGGCATGGCCAGCTCGGACTTTTCCGGCGTGACGCTGCTGGTGCCGAAGGAAGCGGGCCTGACTGAACTGGCCGAGCAGATCAACGGTGCCTGGCAGAAGGACTGCTCCCTGTTCTTCTCCATTGAGGAAGTGCCGCAGGAGGAGTTCGCCAAGCGCCTTGCCGCTGGCAATTACACCATTGCGCTGGCCCCCATCCAGGCCGAGGGCGGCAGCGTGTACCAGATGCTGCAGCAGTTCGGCGGGGAGACTTCCCTGACCGGCTGCGACGACCCGCTTTATGACCAGCTGCTTTCGGAGAGCGCCGCCCAGACCGGCAGTTCCCGCTGCGCGCTGCTTGCCCAGTGTGAGCGCCAGCTGCTGGACGGCTGCACCGTGGTGCCGCTGCTGGCCCAGCAAAAGCGCCTGCTGATCGCGGACGGCATCTCCGGGCTGGTGTTCGACCCCTTCACGCCAGTGGTGGATGTGACCTTTGCCGAGAAGAACTGACCCGTTTCGCTCTTGACAAGCCCGCCCTGCTTTGCTACAATAAATGAGCAATGCAGGGTTAGCTCATCCGGTAGAGCGGCTGCTTCCCAAGCAGCAGGCGGCGGGTTCGGGTCCCGTACCCTGCTCCAAATAAACGGCAGAACGTTGTTGTCAGACGTCCTGCCGTTTTTTGTTTTCACCCATTCATGACGAAGCATCGCAAATTTCACGATTTTTATATTGACATCCCGCGCAAATTACAATACAATGAGCGTAGAGTTCAAGCATCGTTTGGGAGGTGTTTTTATGAGTGACAGAGAGCGCATCGTTCAGCTTCTGGACGAAGTACCTGCCTATAAACTGGGTTATGTCCTCGCCTATGTACAGGGCCTGACTGCAGATGAAGATGCCGATGATGCTTACTGCGAGCAACTTTATCAGCATTATCTCAACGACCCGGAGCGGGGCCAGACTTACACCGAGGACGAGGTCTGCAAGGAACTCGGCATTGCTTTATGAGCTATATGATCCTGTATGAAAAAGCAGCGGTCAAGTTTCTCAAAAAGCAGCCCGAGGAGTAGCAGCGCCGAATCATGCAAGCCATCCATGCACTGCCGGAGCGCGGTGATATCAAGCAGCTGAAAGGTCACGCTGAATTGTTCCGTCTGCGCGTCGGCTCTTACCGGATCATTTATACGGTCGATCACGGCAAGTTGGTCGTCTGTGTGATCGACATCGGCAACCGTGGGCAGATCTATAACCGCTATTGATTTTCAGGAGCGCCCCTGTCGGGTGCTCTTTTTTTGCCCTCGTCCTCACAAAAGCAGTTGCATTTTGGCCCGGTGGCCTTATAATAGAATTGATTGCGCAAAGGGCCATGCCTTTTGCCGGAAAGGACCTTCTGCATCATGATCTTTGTTCCCCTGCTGCATTACTTCAAATGCAAAAACACTTACAGCGGCAACGAATACGGCCTGCGCTACCGGCTCACCCCGGGCAAGCGCAGCGTGCCCGACCCGGACGGCGGCGAGGGTGCCATCAAGGACGAAGCCATCCTCACCGTGGACTACTGGCCGGACCCCTGGACGCTGGAAAAGACCGACCCTGCCCTGCGGATGCAGCAGGTGTTCCCGCTGACCGACGAGGGCCGCGCCGCTGCCGCCCAGTGCCTGCAGGGCGCCTTCAACGCCGAGCCGGACCGCTGGAAGCACTGCCCGGACATGATGGACTGTGACCCGTGGGAGCTGCCCGCCGAAGAACAAGCAGAGGAATAAAAGAATGATCTATCGTTTGAAAGAGCTCAAGGGCGACACCATCGCCGTGCCGCAGCTGGTGTTTTCCAAGCTGGGCATCGCCGAGGAATACAATGTGCGGGTGGCGCTGTATGTGCTGGCCACCGGCGTCACTGACCCGGAAAAGATCTGTGCAGACCTCAAGCTGCGCAGCCGCATCAGTGCCGAGAGCGCCCTTTCCTTCTGGGCGGGCGCAGGGCTGCTGGAAAAATATGAAGAAAATGCCGCCCCGGGCGAGGAGCCCAGTGCCCCCGCACCCATGACCTGGGCCGAGATCGCCGCCGCCAGCCGCACCGACCCCATGATCTCCAGCCTGATCGACTGCGCGCAGGCCGGTTTTGGTCGCCCGCTGACCCACGGCGAGATGGAAAAGCTGGTCAATCTCTATGTGCAGGAGGGCTACGCGCCCGAGACGGTCATGCTCTGCGTGGCCTACATGGCGGGCCGGGGCAAGCGCACCATGGCTTCGGTGCTGCACGAGCTGAAAGTCTGGCGTGCCGAGGGCGTGGAGACCGGCGAGCAGGCCGACGCCCACCTGCAGCTGCTGGCCCTGCGCCAGAGCCGCGAGCAGTACGTCAGCGGCCTGCTGGGCATCCCGGAGACCGAGCTGACCCTCGGCGGGCGCAAGGCCATTGCCCGCTGGTACGAGGTATACGGCTACGACGACGCCATGGTGCAGGAAGCCGCCGTGCAGGCTGGGCCGAAGCGCGACCTGTGGTACTGGAACAGCATCCTCAAGACCTGGAACGCCAAGGGGCTGCGCACCGTGCACGATGTGCGTGCCCCGGTGGCCGCCGCAGGGGCCAGCCGGAACATCCGGGTGGACCGCGAGGCCCCCAGCGGCAACGACTTCCTCAAGAACGCCGCCCGCCGCCGTCCGCTGAAAAAGAAGCCGGAATAAGGAGAAGCCATGCGTACCAAAAATGAACTATATCAGGAAGCCCTGCGTACCATAGCCGCCCGGCGGCAGATGGCCCGTGCCCGTGCCGAGGACGCCCGCGCCCAGGCCGAAGCCGCTGTGCCCGCCCTGCGCCACGCGGAAGAAGAAGTGCGCATCCGGGGCATCCGCTGTGCACTGGCCGGGGCTGCGGGCAAAGACCGCACCGAGGCCGCCGCCGCCCTGGCCGACGCCCGCCAGAAACTGACCGCCCTGCTGGCCGAGAGCGGCCGCCCCGCCGACGCGCTAGAACCGCACTTTACCTGCCCGAAATGTCAGGACACCGGCAGCGTGAACGGCCGCACCTGCGAATGCGTCCACAAGGTGATGCAGCAGCTGCGCCGCAGGGAGATCGAAGCGCTGTCCAGCCTGTCCATTTCCAGCTTCGACACCATGGAACTACGCTACTACCCCAGCCGCACCGACGATAAGGTGGGCGGTGCCATCCGTCCATACATGGCCGACCTGCTGGCCGATCTGCGCAGCTACGCAGAAGATTTCGACCACCACAGCGAGAGCCTGATGCTCTTTGGCAACGCGGGCCTCGGCAAGACCCACGCCGCCCTTGCCATTGCAGGCATCGTGCTGGAAAAGGGCTACGACGTGATCTACGTTTCCAGCCCGGACTTTTTCTCCCGGCTGGAGGGGCTGCACTTCGGCTCCGACCCGGCCGACGAGGAAGAAACGCTGCTGCAGACTGCCGCAAATGCCGACCTGCTCATTCTGGACGATCTCGGCTCGGAGTTCAACTCCGCCTTCCTCATCAGCAGCCTGTACAGCCTGCTCAACAACCGTCTGGGCGCAAAGCTGCCCACCATCGTCACCACCAACATCACCGACGGTGCCCTGCTGGAAAAGCTGTATACCGAAAAAATTTCCAGCCGCCTTTCCGCTTTCGTCCCCTGCCTGTTTGCGGGCGACGACATTCGCACCCAAAAGGCAAATGAGTAAAAGAAAAAGCAGCGCATACGCGCTGCTTTTTCTTTTACTCAGAACTCCAATACCGGGCTGATCTCGTTGCGCCGCTGGGCCTGCACCACGCAGTCCTTGTCCGGCACAACGCCCGCTGCGCCCAGCGTGTTGAACACGGTCTGCAGCGCCAATGCCGGTGTATTGTTCTCCTGCGAGAGGTGGCACAGGGCGAACCGCTTGCAGCCTTCCTGAATGAGTTCCAGCAGTTTTGCCGAGCACTCGTCGTTGGAGAGATGCCCCCGGGTGCTCTCGATGCGGCTGCGCAGATAGTACGGGTACGGCCCGGTGCGCAGCATGTGCAGGTCGTAGTTGCTTTCCAGCGCCACAAGGTCGCAGCCGGAAAGTGCCTCGTGCACCGGCGGGGTCAGCACGCCCAGGTCGGTGGCGATGGTCATGGTCTTGCCGTCCGGGGTGTGGATGCGGTAGCCCACACAGGGCACATCGTGGCTGGTGGGGAAGCTCTGTACCTCAAAGGCACCCACGTCTTCTTCCCTGCCCTCCAGCGTGTTCAGCTCGCAGGCGGCGGGCACGATGCCGTTGGCGTCCAGAAAATCCAGCGTAGCCGCCGCGCCGTACACCGGCAGCGGGTTCTTTTTGAGGAAGGTGGAAAGCCCCTTCACATGGTCGCTGTGCTCATGGGTGACAAGAATGCCGTCGCAGTCGCTGATGGCAAGGTCCAGCGCCTTGAGCGCCGCCGAAGTGGTGCGCACCCCCTTGCCCATGTCTACGATGAGATACCGCTGCCCGCAGCGCACCACGCTGCAGTTGCCGGAGGAACCGGAATATAACGAGATGAATTCTGCCATGAAGGACCTCTGATGTACTCAAAAACAGCCTACCGCGTGATGCAGCAGGCTGTTTGTTTTTGTTATGAACGGTTTACAGTGCCTGTTCCAGCGCTGCGGGGGTGCGGTCCACCTTCTTGATGTCCGCACCCAGAGCCTGCAGCTTCTCCACGATGTTCTCGTAGCCGCGCTCAATGTGGCCGATCTCCTCGATCTCGCTGGTGCCGTCGGCCATCAGGCCCGCCACCACCATGGCGGCACCGGCACGCAGGTCCAGCGCACGCAGCGGCGCGGGCGTGAGCTTGTCCACGCCCTCAAACACGGCAACCTGACCGTCCACCTGCACGTTGGCGCCCATCTTGCGCAGCTCGTCCACATAGCGGAAGCGATTGTCCCACACGCTCTCGGTGATGGTGCTGGTGCCCTTCGCCACGCTCAGCAGCACGCCCATCAGGGGCTGCATGTCGGTGGGGAAGCCCGGGTGCGGCATGGTGTTGATCTTCAGCGGCAGCAGGTCGCCGGTGCGGCGCACGCGCACAGCATCGTCGAATTCTTCCACTTCCACGCCCGCACGGCGCAGCTTTGCGGTGATGGGCTCCAGGTGCTTCGGGGTGACGTTCTTCACCAGCACGTCACCGCCGGTGGCCGCGGCTGCCACCATGTAGCTGCCGGCCTCGATCTGGTCCGGGATGATGCTGTAGGTGCAGCCGTGCATCTTTTCCACGCCGCGCACCTTGATGACATCGGTGCCTGCGCCGCGCACGTCGGCACCGCACATGTTCAAAAAGTTTGCCAGGTCCACCACATGGGGCTCCTTGGCGCAGTTTTCCAGAATGGTCTGGCCCTTGGCCATCACAGCGGAGAGCATGCCGTTCATGGTCGCGCCCACGCTGACCTTATCAAAGAAGATGTGGGCACCGTTCAGCTCCTTGGCGCGCACGGTGATCATGCCGTAGTCCACGCTGTCCTCTGCACCCAGTGCGCTGAACACCTTCAGGTGCTGGTCGATGGGGCGGGGGCCCAGATTGCAGCCGCCGGGCATGGCCACCTGTGCCTTGCCAAAGCGGGACAGCAGTGCGCCCAGGAAGTAATAGCTGGCGCGCATCTGGCGGGACAGATCGTCCGGCACATTGGTACCGGTGAGGTGGGTGGTGTCGATCTCGTAGGTGTTGCGGTTCAGCATCTTGATCTGTGCGCCCAGCACGCTGAGGATCTTCAGGCTCACCGCCACGTCACTGATGTCCGGCAGATTCTCGATCACGCAGACATCCGCAGCCAGAATGGTGGCCGGCAGAATGCCCACCGCCGCATTCTTTGCACCCGAGATGGTAACTTCGCCGTGCAGGGGCTTGCCGCCCGTAATAACAAATTTCTCCAATTTTATGATCTCCTTGTCAAAGGCCCGGTCGCAGCAGGCCTGTTAAGGTTCGTGAAAGCATTTTTACGTTGGCTGCCGCGCGGGCACAGCAAACAGCGCCGCGCAGTTACAGCTATCTTATTATACACAACTTTCACAAAAAAGCAAAGTCCCGTTTGGTAAAGTTTCATTATTTTCTGTTTTGCCCATAATCACGACGATTATTCGGAAAATTTGATTTCTTTTTCAGAAATTTTACAGAAAAACGGGCAAAAAAGTATGCTGCCGTCGCACTTTACCACACATGATCCTCGCACCGGGTCTCGGTGATCCAGCCCAGCTGGTAGGCCGTCACCAGCTGTTTGAGGTCGTGCACCCGCTCCCGCAGCACTTCGCCTTCGTCTGTGTCCTCCACGAGGATGCGATGATTTTCCGTTTCCAGAATGTTTTTCTGCGAGATGATGTCCAGGTTCTCCTTCACGGCCTTTTCAGCGCTCTCAAAGGGCTGGTGGGTGCGCAGGGACATGGTGCGGCTGGAATACACCAGCGTGTATCCCGCGATGCCGGTCTTTTCGTGGTAGGCGCGGCAGAAACCGCCGTCGATCACCACCAGACGCCCGCCGCCCTTGATGGGGCTCTCGCCGTTCTTTTCGCGCACGGGCACATGGCCGTTGACGATGTGGCTCGAGCCCGGCAGGCCGAACTCGGCCAGAATACGGCGGCAGACGGCCTCATCATTGTACCATGTATAATAGGGGTCCTTCACCTCGGTGTGGGTGGAGCTGTCCTCCACATAGAGCCGTTCAAAGGTGGTCATGGCGCTGCGGCCGAACAGCGGCGAAAGCTTGCCGCACCACAGATACCACAAAAAGTCCTGTCCGCTCTGGCGGGCGGCGCTGCCCTCGGGCGCATAGTAGCCCCGGCGGGCACGGGCGTCGCAGTAGTCCATGAGGGCCCGGCCGGAGTAGCGGTGACCTTCAAATCGCTCCATGGCAAAGGCGCCCCGGCTGGTCATGGGCACAGCCCCGTGGTACAGCAGGTTGCCGTTCTCGATGTGATACACGCTGCCCTTGGCATAAAGAAATTCCACATGCTGCTGCAGTTTCTCGCTCTGCCGGAAGGACTGCACCAGTTTGTGCAGCACCAGCTCCTCGTCCGGGTTGAGCGCCGCTGGGTCAGCAGGGTCCACCGTGCCAAACGCGCTGTCCCGCAGCGGGTACTCGGTCTCGCCGATCTTCACGGTGTGCTTTTCCCAGTCGATGCGGCGCAGGTAGTCGCGGCCCTGCATCTGGAAGTCCGGGTTGCGGTCGATGACCTGACACTCCAGCTTGAACATCAGGATGCTGATGGCCTTGTGCATCACGGCACAGCGGTGCAGCATTCCTTTTGTATAGGGGCCGCGGGCAGCGTCGGTGTGGGGCATCCAGATGGAAAGGTCGTCCTCGCCGTAATACTGCTCGGCCATACGCTGCAAGTGGCGCAGGTTGATGCCGTAGCAATCCTCGATCATGCCGTGGTTGTGGTAGGCCAGCGTGGTCTTGAGCACGGTGCAGATGCAGATGGGGCTGCCGGCCGCCGCGCCCATCCACACCACGTCGTGGTTGCCCCACTGGATGTCCACGTTATGGTGGCGCATGAGCAGATCGAGGATGATATCCGGGCGCGGCCCGCGGTCGAACAGATCGCCCACGATGTGCAGCTTGTCCACAGCCAGGTGCTTGATGAGCTCACACAGCCGCACGATGAAGCGGTCGGCACGGCCGTTTTCAATGATGCTGCCCACGATCTGGCCATAGTACAGGTCCTTGTCGTGGTCCTCGAAATGGGCGTGGAGCAGCTCGTCCAGAATGTAGCCGCAGCTGGCGGGCAGGCACTTGCGCACATGCTCCCGGGTGTGTTTGGAGGACACCAGACGGCAGATATCGATGAGCCGCAGCAGCGTTTCGGTATACCACTGGTCCAGCACTTCTTCGTCGGCACAGCGGGCCTTGAGCTGGGGCAGCTTTTCGTTGGGGTAATAGATCAGCGTCGCCAGCTCGGCGCGGGTGTGTTCCGGCACAGCCTCGCCCAGCACCTGATCCACCTTTTCGCGGATGACGCCGGAGGCCGAGTTCAGAATATGCACAAAGGCTTCGTTTTCGCCGTGCAGGTCGCTCATGAAGTGTTCCGTGCCCTTTGGCAGCTTGAGCAGGGCCTGCGTGCTGATGATCTCGCTGGCCGCTGCCGCCTGAGAGGGGTAATCCCGCGAGAGCAGGGTCAGGTATTTCAGGTTGTCACGAATCTCATCGGTCTCGGTGCGCATGGTCTCCTCCATCGCCAACAGCGCTCTGCCTGCGGCCCGCCGCTGGGCCTTGCAAAGATGTTGCGTTTCATGTATTATTTTTTCCTTATTCTATAGTATAGCACGTCCGGGGCGAAAAGTGGTATACTGGGGCTGACAAACTTTCTGCAAAGGACTTTGGATATTATGCCGAAAAGCGATTTCGTTTCCATTCCCACCCACTGCACCCTCTGCCCGCGCCGGTGCGGGGCCGACCGTGCCGCCGGGCGCACCGGTTTCTGCGGGGCAGGCGGCACCCTGAAAGCCGCCCGCGCGGCCCTGCACTACTGGGAGGAGCCCTGCATCAGCGGCACCAAAGGCAGCGGCACGGTGTTCTTCTCCGGCTGCACGCTCAAGTGCTGCTTCTGTCAGAACTACCCCATCAGCGCGGAGGGGCTGGGCAAAGAGATCACGGTGGAGCATCTGGCCGAGATTTTTCTGAACTTACAGGCGCAGGGTGCCCACAACATCAATCTGGTCACGCCCGGCCAGTGGCGGCCCTGGATCATCGCCGCGCTGGACATTGCCCGGGAAAAGGGCCTGCGCCTGCCCATCGTGTGCAACACCGGCGGCTACGAGACGGTGGAAAGCGTGGAAGCATGGCGCGGGTACATCGACATCTGGCTGGCCGACCTGAAATATATCTCCTCTGCCCTCTCGGCCGAGCTTTCCTCCGCGCCGGACTACTTTGCGCAGGCAAAGCCTGCCATTGAAGCCATGATGGCGCAGGCCGGGCACCCGGTGTTCAACGCAGACGGCATCCTGCAAAAGGGCGTCATCCTGCGGCACCTCGCCCTGCCGGGCCATGTGGACGACAGCTTTGCGGTGCTGGACCAGATGGCGGCCTGGAACGACGCCGACCCCGGGTGTTTTCTGCCCAGCGTCATGAGCCAGTATACCCCCTTCTACAAAGCCGCCGAGCACGGCATCGGGCGGCGCATCACCACCTACGAGTACCGCCGGGTGGTGAACTACGCCATGGACAAGGGGCTTGTGCAGGGGTACATGCAGCAGAAAAGCAGCGCGAAGGAGGAGTATACACCAAGCTTTGATTTGACGGGGGTATAATTCGTCAAATCTCCCAAAAAAGGGCGATTATTTTCTCTTGCATTTCCGCGCAAGTGCTTGCAATCCGTCCCCGTGCGGATTATAATGGATACAACGATGTGTTAACAGAGCTCGTGAGCTTATCAATATTCAGGAGGAGCGTTATGGAACACTACAATCCCATCCTTGGCAGCGAACCCAACGGGCAGAAGTTCATCACCTGCGGCGAGATCATGCTGCGTCTCACCCCGCCGAACTACGAAAAGATCCGCATGGCGTCCAGCTTTGAGGCCAGCTATGGCGGCAGCGAGGCCAACATTGCGCTGGCGCTGGCAAACCTGGGCGTGGACAGCACCTTCTTCAGCGTGGTGCCCAACAACAGTCTGGGCAAGAGCGCGGTGCGCTGGCTGCGCTCCAACGATGTGCACTGCACGCCCATGATCCTCACCGAGCCGGACGAGACCCCTTCCAACCGTCTGGGTACTTACTACCTCGAGACCGGCTACGGCATCCGCGCTTCCAAGGTCATCTACGACCGCAAGCACAGCGCCATCACCGAGTACGACTTCTCGCAGGTGGACCTGGACGCCCTGCTGGACGGCTTCGACTGGCTGCACCTCAGCGGCATCACCCCGGCACTGGCCCCTAACTGCCGTACCCTTATTCTGGATATGCTCAAGGTGGCCAAGAAGAAGGGCCTGACCGTCAGCTTTGACGGCAACTTCCGCTCCACCCTGTGGACCTGGGAGGAAGCCCGCGACTTCTGCACCGAGTGCCTGCCCTATGTGGACGTGCTGCTGGGCATCGAGCCCTACCACCTGTGGAAGGACGAGAACGACCACAGCAAGGGCGACTGGAAGGACGGCGTGCCCCTGCAGCCCAGCTACGAGCAGCAGGATGAAATTTTCCAGCACTTCATCGAGCGCTACCCGAACCTCAAGTGCATCGCCCGCCATGTGCGCTACGCCCACAGCGGCAGCGAGAACAGCCTGAAGGCCTTTATGTGGTACGACGGCCACACCTTCGAGAGCAAGCTGTTCACCTTTAACATCCTCGACCGCGTGGGCGGCGGCGACGCCTTTGCCAGCGGCCTGATCTACGCCATGCTGCACAACTACCGCGCCATGGACATGATCAACTTTGCGGTGGCAAGCAGCGCCATCAAGCATACCATCCACGGCGATGCCAACATCACCGACGATGTGAGCTCCATCCGCAACCTGATGAACATGAACTACGACATCAAGCGGTAAACCCTTATACGCGCCGACGCCTCCCGGAAAGCCCGGGAGGCGTTTTTTGCGCGATTCTTCGTGTTTTTCTTTGCTTTTTTCACGTTTCTCTTGATTTTACCCCCCCCCCTCTATGCTAAAATGTTTTAAGAGGTGCCCCCGTTTTTTGTCCATTCCGCTAAAATGCAGGAGCATCCAGACATTGAACACACAGGAGGTTTTTTCTTATGCGGTTGCGAAAAACACTCAAACGAACGGCCGCCGCAACGCTGGCTCTGAGCATGGCGCTGTCTGCGGCAGCCCCCGCCGTCACGGCGGCCTACATCTGTGATGTCAGTCAGGGCAGCGTCAATATCGTTGTTAACGAAGATGGCAACAAAAGCATCCAGGTCAACGGCGAAGATGTAACAGACGATGGCGACGGCACAGATGACATCATTATCACCGGCGACAACACACAGGCTGCTGCCAGCCAGAACGACACCGAAGAAACTGCTTCTGCAGCGGAAGGCTCCGAGAACACCCCTTCCGAGGATGGGACAGACCAGACCGGCTCGGCAAAGAAAACCGGAAATGACAAGGGATCCGTCGAGCCTGCAGCACCGGAACAGCCTGCTCCGACGGCAGCTCCTGCCGGTGATCGCACGGCAGAGCCGCCCGCAAAACCGGAGACCACCGTGACCGAAACCAAGGATGGCACCGTGATCAATTACGGCGTTACTGAGGCCGACCCCGACGTGCAGGCGGAAAAGCCGGTGGTAAAGGCAAAAGCTGCCGAAGAACCTGCCAGTGATCCGGCAGAAAATGAACCCGACGATAAGATCATGACCTATGAAGCCCCTGCTGAGGAGAACACTTCGGTCGCAAGCTCTGTGGCAGCACATGTGGTCAAGATCGTCAACAATTGTACCGACACGCTGAACATCATCCTGCGGAACCTGAAGGTGGACGCAGGTTCCTCCACCGAAGACGCGATGAACATCACCGGCAAAGGTGACGTGACGCTGGAGCTGGACGGCAAAAATGAGCTGATCAGCGGCAGCAGCACGGCTGACGGCTCTCACGCCGGCCTGTACAGCGAGGACCTCGACGGAACCCTTACCCTCACCGATGCTGACAAGGACGGCGGATCTCTGACCGCCAAAGGAGGATATTCCAAAGACTATAGATTTGCTAGCTCCGGCGGGATCTGCGCCAAAGATCTGTCAATCATTGACACTTCCATCACTGCCATCGGCGGCGATGTCGGCGGCTCATCATCCCACGGCGGAACCGGCCTGTCTGCAGATGTCCTCAACATGACCGGGTCTTCTCTTTCTGCGACCGGCGGAAGTGTGAACAACTCCACTGACGACTACTCCGCAGGCGGTTTCGGCCTCCGTATTGGCAATTACCGTAATCTGAAATCCAACATTTCTGACAGCCATATTTCTGCGATCGGCGGAAACAACAGCGGTAGCGGAAAAGAAGTTGAGGGCGGCATGGGTGCTATTATTATAGGTACTGCCGCTGACAGCTACCAGATCGATCACGTCACTCTCCTTGCGCAGGGCGGGAATGCGCAGGCTTCCGGCTCCGGCAACGCGAAGGGCGGCAGAGGAATCGATCGCAACTCCGGCAAAATAACGATCTCGGACAGTGCAGTCACCGTGGCAGGCGGCAATGCAGTGTCCGAAAGCGGAACTGCGACCGGCGGCGGCGGTTACTATAACAACGCCAATTACTATTCCTCAGAAATTAACGACGTGCATCTGGTTTCCGGCAGTCTGACCGCGGTGGGCGGAAGCGGAAGCAGTAAAAACGGTTCTTCCTTCGATATTTCTTCTGAGCTCATAAAGAACTACTACATTTCCGATGGCGAAACGCTTTCTGTTTATGAACCCGGTGACCCGGAGTATAACATAGCGCGCTCCGATCGACTCGTTGTCTCAGAAGACAGCGGGATCGTCTACTACAACCATTCTGCTGTGGTTCAGAATGAAGACGGTTCCGTCACCGTGACTGGTGAACCTTTCCGCTATGTGAACGATGGCCATGTCTACACCATTGCTTCCCGCACTGACACCACCATTATCTGGCACTGCGAGGACGAAGGCGTGGAAGACCTTGAGCTGCCCATCCCGGCCGGTTCCACCTTTGACGCCATGAAGCACGAGTGGGTCACCAGCGAAGACGGCACCTATGAGGAGTGCACCATCTGCCACCTGCAGCGCACCATCCCCCAGCCGGAGCCGGACCAGCCCGACACCCCCAGCAATGACACCACCGCCGCTGCCGTGCCCGCTGCCCTGCACCTGCGCGTGGTGGATGCCAACGGCGCAGATGTGACCTTTGAGACCCGCACCGAGAGCGGCAATTACATCGTGGACGCCCGCCGCGACGGTCTGGACACTGCCACCCTCCTTGCGCCGCTGCCCGTGCTGCGCGAGCTGCAGGCCTCCGGCGCGGAGAGCATCACCTTTGTGACCACCCTTAAAACCACCACCCTGAGCCTTTCCGCTCTGCTGGCTCTGGGCGGCGAGGACGACGAAGCACAGCTCCTTCACACCGGCGATGTGCCCACCCTGACCGTGGGCGGCACCGTGCACAACGAGCTGCTATAAGCGCCCCCTTTCCCTCTTACGCGCGCTCTGATCCCCGTCGGGTGTTCTCCCCGGCGGGGATTTTTGCTGCGGCCGCAAACAAAACGAACAGCCCTGCATTGCCTGCACAGCTGTCCGTTTTTGCTTGTCTGATTCAGATATACCGTCCCGTGATGCTCTCCGGGTCCTGCTTCACCTGTTCCGGGGTGCCTGCCGCCACGATGCGGCCGCCTGCGTCGCCGCCGCCCGGGCCCATATCCACGAGGTAGTCCGCGTTGCGGATGACGTCCAGATCATGCTCGATGACCACCACCGTGGCCCCATTCTCGATCAGCTTCTGGAACACGCCCAGCAGGGTCTGCACGTCCAGCGGGTGCAGGCCGATGGTGGGCTCATCGAACACGAACACGCTGTCGGCCTGCCCGCGGCCCATCTCGCTGGCCAGCTTGAGCCGCTGGGCCTCGCCGCCGGAAAGGCTGGGCGTTTCTTCGCCGAGGGTCAGGTAGCCAAGGCCCAGCTCCTTCAGCACCTGCAGGCGCTGGCGCACCAGCTTGCGGTCGGCGCAGGCATCCAGCGCGGTGGACACGTCCATGTCCATCAGATCGGCCATGGAGGCCGCCCCGCCGCCCGCCGTGGGCAGCTTGACTGCCGCCGCTTCCCGGCTGTAGCGGGAGCCGCCGCAGTCCGGGCAGGGCACATCCACGTCCGGCAGGAACTGCACGTCCAGACTGATGACACCAGTGCCGTCGCAGGTAGGGCACCGCAGTTTGCCGGTGTTGTAGGAGAAGTCGCCCGCCTTATAGCCGTGGCCCTTCGCGTCCGGCGTTTTGGCAAAGAGCTTGCGCAGCTCGTCGTGCACGTTGGCATAGGTGGCTACCGTGGAACGCACATTGATGCCGATGGGCGTCGCGTCGATGAGCTTCACCTGCGCGATGCCGTCTGCTTCCACAGCCTTCACATGCCCCGGCAGAGCGGTGCCGTTCACTTTGGCCTGCAGCGCCGGGATGAGGCTTTCCAGAATGAGGGTGGTCTTGCCGCTGCCGGACACACCCGTGACGACGGTGAGCCGCCCCTTGGGCAGGTCCAGTTCCAGCGGCTTCACGGTGTGGATGGCGTCCGTGGAAAGGTGGATGCGCCCCAGCGCGAACAGCTCATTTTCCGGTGTACGGGGCCGCGCATGGACGCCCGCCCGGCCCGCGAGAAACGGCCCGATCTGGGAGGCGAGGCTTGCTTCAATTTCCGGGATGGTCCCCTGCGCAATGACGTGCCCGCCCTTGGCACCGGCTTCCGGGCCCATCTCGATGAGCCAGTCAGCTTCCTTTAAAATTTGGGTGTCGTGGTCCACCAGCACCACCGAGTTGCCGTCGGCGATGAGGTCGTGCATCACGTCGGTTAGTCCCTCGATGTTGGAAGGATGCAGACCGATGGACGGCTCGTCCAGCACATACAGCACACCGGTGGTGCGGTTGCGCACGGCGCGGGCCAGCTGCATCCGCTGGCGCTCACCGGTGGAGAGGGTGGATGCCGCACGGTCCAGCGTCAGGTAGCTAAGCCCCAGCGACAGCAGCCGCGCCGCCACCGTCTGGAAGGATTCGCAGATATTCCGGGCCATGGGGCGCATTTCTTCCGGCAGGCTGTCCGGCACGCCCGCCACCCAGTCGGTGAGCTGGGCAAGGGTCATCTGACAGGCCTTATCCAGCGTGATGCCCCGCAGGCGCGGCGTGCGGGCCGCTGCCGTCAGGCGGGAGCCGCCGCAGTCCGGGCAGACGCCCTGCCGCAAAAACTTTTCCACCCGCTTCATGCCCTTCTCGTCCTTGACCTTGGAGAGGGCATTCTCCACGGTGTAGGTGGCGTTGAAGTAGGTAAAATCCAGCTCCCCGGCCTGATTGGAGTTTTTGTTGTGATAAAAAATGTGCTTTTTCTCGGCCGGGCCGTGGAAGACGATGTCCTTTTCCTTGTCGGTCAGGTCACGGAAGGGCACGTTGGTGCGCACGCCCATCGCGCGGCAGATGTCGGTCATCAGCGACCACATCAGGCTTTTCCAGGGGGCCACCGCGCCCTCGTCGATGGTAAGGGAGTCGTCCGGCACAAGGGTGCTCTCGTCCACAGTCATCACGGTGCCGGTGCCGCTGCAGGTGCGGCAGGCGCCCTGACTGTTGAAGGCGAATTCCTCTGCCGAAAGCGCCCGCACGCTGGCCCCGCACACCGGGCAGACCAGCGGCTTTTCGGCCGCCACGGCAAGGCTGGGCTGCAGCCAGTGGCCGCACTGCGGGCAGGGGTAGCTGGACAGGCGGGAGTACATCAGCCGCAGGCTGTTCAGCAGCTCGGTGCCGGTGCCAAAGGTGCTGCGGATGCCGGGCACGGCGGGCCGCTGGTGCAGGGCCAGCGCCGCCGGGACGTACAGCACCTCGTCCACGGTGGCCTTGGCCGCCTGTGTCATGCGGCGGCGGGTGTAGGTGGAAAGGGCATCCAGATACCGCCGGGAACCCTCGGCATACAGCACACCCAGTGCAAGGCTGGATTTGCCCGAGCCGGACACACCCGCCACGCCCACGATCTTGCCCAGCGGCACATCCACGTCCACATTTTTCAGGTTGTGCACCCGTGCGCCGCGGATCTCGATATGATCGACCATTTTTCCTTCTCCCCTGTCTTTGGAATGGTTTTATTGTAACACAATGCAGGCAAAAAACAAGCGCCCACCCAAACGGGCAGGCGCCTGTGTGCCGGAACTTAGTTGGAAAGGATCATGCGGTCGTTTGCAAACTCGCCGCCGCTGGCGATCTGGAACTTGGCCAGCAGGTCGGAGACGTGCAGGTTCTTCTTTTCCTCGCCTGCCACGTCGTAGATGATATGGCCCTCGTGCATCATGATCAGGCGGTTGCCATACTTGATGGCGTCCTTCATGTTGTGGGTGATCATCATGGTGGTCAGGTGGTTCTCCTCCACGATCTTGGCCGAGAGGGTCAGCACCTTGAGGGCGGTCTTGGGGTCAAGGGCGGCGGTGTGCTCGTCCAGCAGCAGGAGCTTGGGCTTGTTCATGGTGGCCATCAGCAGGGTCAGCGCCTGGCGCTGGCCGCCGGACAGCAGACCCACACGGGCAGTCAGACGGTCTTCCAGGCCCAGGTCCAGCGTCTTGAGCAGCTCACGGTACTGCTCCCGCTCCGCCTTGGTGATGCCGATGCGCAAGGTGCGGGGTTTGCCGCGGCGGGCCGCCAGGGCAAGGTTTTCCTCGATCTGCATGGTGGCGGCTGTGCCGGTCATGGGGTCCTGGAACACGCGGCCGATGTAGGCGGCGCGCTGGTGCTCGCTCAGGCGGGTAACGTCCACGCCGTCAATGAGGATCTTGCCCTCGTCCACCGGCCACACACCGGCCACGGCGTTCAGCATGGTGGATTTGCCTGCGCCGTTGCCGCCGATGACGGTGACGAAGTCGCCCTCGTTCAGCTTCAGGTTCAGGCCGTTCAGGGCCGTTTTCTGGTTGACCGTGCCAGCGTTAAAGGTCTTGGAAACATTCTGGATCTCAAGCATTTTTTGCATCCTCCTTTGCCTTCTTCACCGGCTTCGAGAAGTACTTGCCCTTCCAGTACGGCACGGCAAGGAAAATAGCCACCACGGAAGCGCTCAGCAGCTTCAGCAGGTTGGCGTCGAAGCCCAGGGTCAGCACCAGCTGGATGACGATGTAGTAGATGATGGCACCCAGCGAGACGGACACCATCTTGAGGGCGAAGTTGTGGAAGATGCGGCTGAAGATGGCCTCGCCGATGATGACGGCTGCCAGACCGATGACGATGGCACCGCGGCCCATGCCGACATCCGCAAAGCCCTGATACTGGCTCAGCAGCGCACCGGACAGGGCCACCAGGCCGTTGGACACGGCCAGACCCAGCACGATGTTGAAGTTGGTGTTGATGCCCTGTGCGCGGGACATGGCGGGATTGGAGCCGGTAGCGCGGATGGCGCAGCCCAGCTCGGTGCCGAAGAACCAGTACAGCACCGCGATGACCACCGCCGTGGCAATGATGACCATGATGATGGGGTTGTGCAGCGCGAACTCCTTGACCCAGCGCAGGGAGATGAGCAGACCGTACTTATCCACGTTGATGGACTGGTTGGCTTTGCCCATGATCTTCAGGTTGATGGAGTAGAGAGCCAGCTGGGTCAGGATGCCGGCCAGAATGGCCGGGATGCCCATGAAGGTGTGCAACAGGCCGGTGACAAGGCCTGCCAGAAGGCCCGCCAGCAGCGCCATGAGCAGCGAGACCCAGACGTTCTGGCCCGAGAGCAGGCACATGACGCACACAGCGCCGCCGGTGCCGAAGGAGCCGTCCACGGTCAGGTCGGCCACATCCAGGATGCGGTAGGTGAGATAAACGCCGATGGCCATGATGCCCCAGATAAGGCCCTGTGCACAGGCACCCGGCAGAGCGCCCGGCAGGTTTGCCAGTCTTGCAATGATGTCCAAAACAATTCCTCCTGTTTCTGATACACTTTTTTCATCTCCCGTCGGATACGGGAAAGCGGAGAAAGGCCATTTTTCGCCCTTCTCCGCTGATTTTTATGTTTGTTTTCCCGGGAGTGCCTTAGCCCTCGATCTCCTCGTAGCCTTCGGGAACGGTCAGGCCCAGATCATCGCAGATGGCCTTGTTGTACTTCTTGGTCACGTTGGTGTTCTCAATGGGCATGGTGGAGATGTCGGCCTCGCCCTTCAGGATCTTCACTGCCATCTCACCGGTGGTGCGGCCCAGATCGTAGTAGCTGATGGACAGGGTAGCCACGCCGCAGCCGGAGCAGATGCCCTCCTCGCCTGTGAACACGGGCTTCTTGGCCGGGCGGCAGATGCCGTCCACGATGCCGGTGTTGGCAGCAACGGTGTTATCGGTGGGGACGTACAGTGCGTCGTTCTCGTTCGCAGCCTGCTGGCAGACGGAGGACAGATCGTTGGAATCCGAGAAAGCGTACTGGGTAGCGGTGACGCCCTTGGCTTCCAGATACTTCTGGACCTCGTCCACCTGGTACTGGCTGTTTGCCTCAGCAGAGCAGTACAGCAGGCCGACATTCTTCACATCGGGCAGCCACTCCACGATCATATCGGCCTGCTCGCCCAGGGGAGCCAGGTCGGAAGTGCCGGAGACGTTGCCGCCCACGGTGCCGTCGTAGTTGTCCAGGCCCAGGGCCACGCCGTACTCGGTGACGGAGGTGCCCAGGATGGGGATGGTGTCGGTGGCAGCCTGTGCAGCCTGCAGGGCGGGGGTGGCGTTTGCCATGATCAGGTCCACACCTGCGGAAACGAAGCCGTTGGTGATGGTGGCGCAGGTGGCGGAATCGCCCTGTGCGTTCTGCAGGTCGAAGGTGACGTTATCGCCAAACTCCTCGGTCAGGACGTCCTGGAAACCCTGGGTAGCAGCGTCCAGAGCGGCATGCTGCACCAGCTGGCAGATACCGATGGTATAGGTCTGGCCGTCAGCGGCTGCCGCAGAAGCAGCAGCGGAAGATGCGGTGGAGGAAGCTGCAGTGGATGCAGAAGAACCGCCGCAGGCAGTCAGGGCAGCAGCAGCGCCGCAGGCAACGGCAGCAGCCAGGAAGGAACGACGAGTGATTTTACGCATAATGATCTATCTCCTCTATTTTTCGCTTGCGCAGCCTACAGGTGCCGCGCCGGAAAGCAATGATTGTAAGCGTGTGTCGTACAGTTTTGCTTTACACTCGTGAAGTATAGCACACATTCTGCAGTAAAACAACTCACTTTTGCCCGAAAACGGCCTTAATTATCAATCATTTAAAACATATCGATCAATTATTTTGATACATGCTTCAATTTTGCCTGATAAGCGGTCAGTTTTGCCATTTCCCCCTGCAGCCAGCCGAGGTTGCGCTCCAGCTGTGGCAGGAATGGCTGCGCAAAATTGTAGTCAAAGTACAGCGCCTGCCAGAGCTTTGCCTGCATCCGGCGCACCAGCACCGGGCCGAGGGCCGCTTCCAGCTGTTCCACAGTGTCTTCCAGCGCCATGCAGGTCTGCGCCCAGCGCACATCCGTCGCTTCCCGCGCGGGGACATCATAGCGGGCAAGGTAATCCTGCACCCGCGCTTCGATCACCTGCCCGCCGCAGCCGGTGGGCTGCAAAAAGTAGCTCACCTGCCCGTCCCGGCTGATCTCCTGCGCCAGCGGGTACAGAGCACACACCAGCGGTTCCGCGTCATGGATGGCGCAGTGATTTTCGGTGAGAAAGGGGCAGTTATTGCGGTTCTCCTTCACCGGGGCCAGCCGCAGCACCGGCAGGTGGCTCACCGTGCCGATGCTGGCCCGGCAGAAGCCCCGCGCCACGATCTGCGGCGGCAGGTGCAGCCGGGCCGCGATGCGCCACAGGTCAAAGCCGGACAACACGATATCCTCCCGCCCGCGGCAGCAGTCGCCGCAGCCATTGCACGCAAAGCTGAAATGTGCCTCCCGCGCCAGCAGCGGCATGGCCTCGGTGCGGGTGAAGTCGATCTGCCCGCACAGGTCGATGTGGTGGTCTCGCATACTATTCGCTCCATCTCTTTCAGAATAGTTCTAGTGTATCACACCACCAACCAAAACAAAAGGGAGCAAATCGCTCCCTTTCATTTTGGCTTACTCATATTTTTTCGCCGGGATGACGATGGCCCCGAACAGCGAGAGAATGTACACGATGAGCACTGCACCCCACACCCGCCAGCCGGTGGCGCGCTCGAACAGCACCGCCGCAGCCGTGCAGGGCGGCATCAGGACCATAGACACCACGCACCACACCCGCATCCACTTGAGCACATGCAGCCAGTTGCGGTTGTTGTAGTACACGCCCGGGATGTGGATGTGGAACCCGCCCTGCGCAAAGTTGCAGATGCGGTTCTCATCGTAGTAGCGCGGCAGGGTCTCCGGCATCCAGAACAAGGTGTAGGCTCCATACACGACGCCGAAGATCGCATTCATGATGAGCAGCGCCTTTGCGCCCTCGGTGCCTGCCAGCCCCGCCGCACAGACGACGGCAGTGCCCACAAGGCCCAGCAGCACATAGACTGCATACAGCGGCAGGAACTTCCGGGTCCGGGCCTGACGGCGCTCCGGCGGCTCTGCCGAGAAGGTCAGCGCCTTGCGGATGAGTTCTTCCGTCTCCTCGCGGGTAAAGCGCTGTTCTTCTTCGACGCGGCGGCCCTGCAAAAGCTCGGCCACCGTCACGTTCAGAATTTCTGCCAGCGGCACCAGCAGCGAGATATCCGGCACGCTCAGGCCCCGCTCCCATTTGCTCACGGCCTTATCCGATACATACAGGTCTGCAGCCAGCTCCCGCTGGGTCATGCCCTTTTCCCTGCGCAGCTGCGCCAGAAAGCTGCCGAATGCGGCTTTGTCCAGTTCGTACATGTTGTCCTCCTTGTGAGCCTGCGGCTCTGTTCGTGGCTCCATTGTACCGGGCAAACCCGCTTTGCGCAACCGACCGGCAGTAGAATCAACGTTTTGCGGACATTTTTGTTTCCAGTTTCCGGTAAACGCTGATGGCATCCTGAATGTTGAACTGCTCGGTGATGTGGCTGCCGGGCGCGCCCAGCGTGACCAGAATGTACTCGCGTCCCTGCACCGTTGCAAGGCTTGCCAGGCACAGCCCGGCCGCTGCGGTGTAGCCGGTCTTGCCACCCAGAATTTTATCCTGCCCGTCGGAAAGCTCGCTGCCGTTCAGTTTGCTCAGCAGGGTGCTGGCAAAGGAAACGCCTTCCGGGTGCTGGGCCGTGGGGATGCTGGTGTAGTGCCCGGTGGTGAAGATGGTGCGGAAGGTCTCGTTCTGCAGCGCCGCCTGCAGCAGCTTGGCAAGGTCGGCGGCGGTGGAGTAATGCTCGGTCTCGGTCAGGCCGATGGGGTTGCAGAAGTGGGTGTTCTTCATGCCCAGCTCTGCGGCTTTCTGGTTCATCAACGCCACAAAGGCGCTCTCGCTGCCGCTCACCAGCCGAGCCAGCGCTTCGCAGCACTCGGCCCCGGAAGGCAGCATGGCACCATACAGCACGTCCCGCACCGTGACCGTCTCGCCGGGCGCAAAACCCGCCATGGACGCATTTTCGGCCGTCAGTTCCGGGAACACATCCTCCGGCAGTGTCACAGGCTGGTCGAGGTCCGGCTGGGCTTCGATGGCCAGCAGCACGGTCATCATCTTGGTCAGGGACGCCGGGGCCACTTTTTCGTTGGCACGTTTCTGCGCCAGCACCTGCCCGGTCTGGGCGTCCATCAGAAGGGCATGGCGGCTGGCCGTGTCCAGCAGAATGTTCTGCCGCAGGGCCAGCACCACAAACAGCAGCGCAAGGGCCAGTAGACACAGCAAAATACGCCTGCCGTGTGCGCGGCGGCGGTGGAATTTTTTCATCTTGATCGCATCCTTTTCAAAAACATAAAAGCGCTTTCACCTCTTATAACGAGACAAAAGCGCTTCTGGATGCAATCTCCGGGCAGATTTTCGGGGTTTGGGACGAAACTTATTTCAGCTTCATGCCGTCGCTGAAAGCCGTGCCGACCCGCTCGCCCAGCACATGATAGCCGTTGTGCACCGGCTCGTAGGAAATGGGGCGGAACTTTGTCATGTCGATCTTGCCGTCCGCGCCTAGAATGCGCTCATCGGCGCTGATGTTCACGATCTCGCCGATGATGTTGCCTTCCTCGGTGCTGTGCACATACTTGCACTCCAGCGTCAGCGGCAGCTGGGTAAACAGCGGTGCATCCACCACGGCGCTCTTTTCAGCGGTCAGGCCGGACTTTTCCATCTTATCCGGGGTGTTGTTGCCGGAGACGATGCCCACATAATCGCAGGCGGCCACATTCTCGGCGTCGGCAAAGCTGACGGTGAATGCTTTTTTCTGCAGGATATTCTTGGTGGTCTTATGGCCGGCGCTCAGGCACAGCTCCACAAGGTTCGTGTCATACAGGCCGCCCCAAGCTGCATTCATGGCATCCGGCTTGCCATTTTCATCGTAGGTGCCGATGATGAGCACCGGCAGCGGGTAGAACCAAGGATTGGAACCAAAATCTTTGCGCATACAAAACACTCCTTTTGCGTGAATTCCTAGTGTTTCACTGGTGATAATTTTATTGTACCACCTTTTTGTGAAGATTCAATCCCTTCGATGGGCAGGCCAGCGGGGAGCTTTCTCCGCGAACAGCCCGGAACCCACGGTTCCGCCCCGACGCTTTGCGCCGGGGCCCCACTTCCCGGTCATTCGCCAGAGAAACTCCCCGCCGTCCTGCCCGGGAAAGCTGCATCTATCCCCGTGCGACAGGTATCCGAATCTCCGTCACATACTGCGCCGGGTCATCCGAGATGCAGTTGTCGATCAGTGTGATCTCACGGGAGAAACCGGCGATCTGCAGGCCGTTTGCCGCAAGGAACTGCGCCAGCTGTTCGTAGTACTGCGGTGCCCGGCTGTGGTCGCCCCGGAACCGCACCGCAGCGCAGCGGCAGGGCGGCAGAGTCTCCACGCGGCCTTCGTAGACATCGTCTTCTTCCAGCACCAGAAACACAAGGTCGTAATGCCCGAACTCTGCGCTTTTCAGGTTTTCTCCCGAGATGCCCACGCCCACCTTCCCGATGTAGCTCAGCGGCAGTTTCTGATCCTGCTCGATCTTTCGGATGGAGCGCTCCAGCCAGAGGTAACTGTTGAACTTCACGCTGTCCCGCAGCAGCACCAGCCGCAGGGCAGGCTGCTCCACCAGACGGATGCAGTCCAGCTCCGAGCGGCGGGCGTCCTCCAGCTGAGCCAGACGGTGGTCGATCTTGCGTTCCATGATCTCAAGCTCCTGCTTTTTGCGGGCGATCAGCTCTTTCTGGCGGCGCAGGGCCTCCGCGATGTTGTCCACATCCCGGTCGTGCAGGGTGGCCGCGATCTCATCCAGCGGCAGGCCCAGCGCCCGCAGGTAGCGGATGTTGGTCAGCTGCTCGAACTGCCGGACGCTGTAGTAGCGGTAGCCGGTGGCCGGGTCGGTGTATTCCGGCTTCAGCAGACCCACCTGCTCGTAGTGGCGCAGGGTGCCCACGCTCAGATGGTACATCTTTGCCACATCGCCGATCTGGAACAGCTCACGCTCAGCCATGGAGCACCTCGTTTGTCCGGTTCAGCTGCCGCTTGAGCCAGCAATAGGCAATGACACACACCACACTGGAAAACAGCGAGCCGCACGCCGACGCCAGACCCATGGGCAGCAGCGTCTGCGGGAAGAACCGGGACGCCAGATATGCCCCCGGCACGCGCACCAGAAGGATGGACAGGCTGTTGTGCAAAAAGGACAGCCCCGACTTGCCGTAAGCGCAGAAATAACCGCTGAAACTGAACTGGATGCCCGCAAACAGACAGTCAAAGATGTAACCCCGGATGTAGGATGCGCCCGCCAGCACCACGGCTTCGTCCGAGGTGAAAGGCCGCACCACCGACGGCGCAATGAACTGCATCAGCACGGCCATCACCGTACCAAAGGCCACGCCGATGCCGATAGCATAGCGCAGGATGGCGTCGGCACGGTCGTGCTTGCCGGCGCCGATATTCTGGGCACCCAGCGCCGACACGGTGGACAGCATGGAGCTGGGCACGAGGAACAAAAAGCTGATGATCTTTTCCACGATGCCCACAGCGGCCGCATCAGTCAGACCGCGATGATTTGCAATGATGGTGATGATCATGAAGGACACCTGGATGAAGCCATCCTGCAGCATCACCGGCACACCGATGCCAAGCAGCTCGCCCAGCACATCCTTCTTCGGTTTGAGGTCTGTACCCGTCACGCGGATGCTGTGCCGCTTCCGAATGACCAGCAGCGACACTACCACGCTGACCAGCTGGGAAAGGGTCGTGCCCAGGGCTGCACCGGCCGGGCCGAGATGCAGTGCGCCCATAAAGAGGTAGTCCAGCGCGATGTTGCTCACGCAGGCGATCGCAATGAAATACATCGGGCTTTTGGAATCGCCCAGCCCGCGAAAAATAGACGCCAGAATGTTATAAGCCGTGATGCATGGGATGCCGATAAAGCAGATGATGAGGTACGCTTTTGCGCCCGCCACGGCTTCTTCGGGCACCGACACCAGCCGGATGATGGGGTCCACAAAGCCCACCAGCACCGCTGCCAGCACCACCGACCCCGTCAGAAACAGGGTGACCGTGTTGCCGATGAGCTTTGCCGCGTGGGAACGGTTCCCCGCACCGACGGCCCGCCCGATGGTGACCGTCGTGCCCATGGCAAGGCCCACGATCATCACGGTGATCATATGCATCACCTGACTGCCGATGGACACTGCTGTGGTGCTGGCCACACCCTCGAACTGCCCGATAATGAATAGGTCGGCCATGCCGTACAGCGTCTGCAGAAAATACGAAAGCAGATACGGCAGCGAGAAATACAGGATGCTTTTCAGCACACTTCCGCTGGTGAGATTCTTTTCCATTTGCGTTTGTCCGCCCGCCGGTCCCCTCCCCTGCCAACCTTTCGCAGGGCACTCCCAGCGGGCACTCCTTTCCGTCATAGATAGTAAACCCTATAACGGTTGTAGAGTCAAGACTTTATTGAAATAAAGCGGTCCCGGCATGCTGAACGCTCAGCACAGCGGGACCGCTTTTTTGTTTTTTAAGTTATGTTATTTCCAGAGCTTAACATCCCACAGAATCATCTCACCATAATAGTTACTGCCACCCGTACTGACCTCGGGAACAATTTTAAGATAATTTACATTTGAAACATCCACTTCAAACTTTACGGTGTCTTTGGTTTTCTTTACAATCTCCGGCGAAGTTTTTACCAGATTGCCATCTGCATAGACATTTATCTTTCCCCAGCCGTATTCCCCAGCCTCTTTATAGGCATTCAGGTTCATTGTTAACTTCTTATATTTTTTATCAAGCAGGTACTCTACTTCCCCATAAAAGATTGTAAGCGCTGCATTATGACGAGTGTTCGTCCAATAGCACTCATACCGCCTGAATACCATATAGTTGACGCCATTTGCATATGTGCAACCAAACGGATCTGTCGGCGTAAGGTTATTCCATACAACACTCCCATTAAACGGTTCCAAATATGACAGCGGAACCGAACCATCTGAACTCGGCGCGCTTCCGCCCCCACCACTGCAGCCAGTCAGCGCAGTCATTGTGCATACAGCACCCACAGCACCCATTACTTTCAAAAATTTACGGCGGTCAACTTTCTTCATCATAATTTTCCTCCTTTTTATTCTGTCCTTTTTATGGACATCCATCAGGATGCCCATTTATTGTCTTTAGTATAGATAATATTTATCTAAAAGTCAATAGACGGATTCCATCTAACCTATCCTATTACGCAGGGAGGGTTGATATTATGAAAAATCGACTGAAAGACCTACGTGAGGATCATGATTTTACCCAGCAGATGGTGGCCGATAAAATCGGCATCACCCAGCGCAAATACAGCTATGTGGAAACCGGAACCCAGCAGCTGACCGCAGAACTTCTGGTGCCGCTGGCACAACTCTATACGGTAAGCATTGATTATCTTCTTTGCCAGACGGATATTCCCGACCGGTATCCGCTCTGTTGAACATGTTGCTATCACTATTTTTCTGTTTCTTCCAGCGTAGTAAAATAGTCCCATGTATACAGCAGCAAGCCCCGGGAACTTTCCCAGAGCTTTTGCAAAAGAAAAACGCCCTGAGATTTCTCTCAAGACGTTTGATTCAAGTCGGCGACTACCTATTTTCACGCGCCGTTTCCAGCGAACTATCTTCGGCACAAGTGAGCTTAACTTCTGTGTTCGGAATGGGAACAGGTGG
>ERZ773210.483-NODE-483-length-46658-cov-98.943630_pt1 | contig 46658 bp, 33 predicted proteins | sample MGYA00580528_ERZ773210 | MGnify/ENA primary metagenome ERZ773210 (study PRJEB29015, sample SAMEA2737769) | human gut metagenome | biome: human gut; feature: human-associated habitat; material: faeces | place: China | collected 2012 ...
ACTTCTCGCTCTTGCATTCCTGTATGAAGCGTATCTCGTGTGCCGGTATGCCGTGGTCTTCCACTAATTTGCGCTTTATCTCGGTATATACGCTCCATTGTCCCGACTGGTACGTCCCCAGGTCCGAAAACACGAACTGCGTTCCTTTCTGTGCATCATACCTGCGGTAGTATTCCGCTATCATCCTTGCGCAGTGGCTCGCCTTGTTGTCCGGGTGGTCTTCATATGCCGGGTCTATCATGCGCATGTCCAGTGCCATCTTCCTTGCGTAGTCCGTGGCGATGAGCATCTTCGCCTTTTCCTCCGTTTCCGACAACGGCAATCTGCCGAGCAGTGTGGCATCGCCCGTCTTGGCAAATTCCATAAGCTGTTTGATGAAATGTTCCTGGTCGGGCGTGGGAGGTATGTTGTGCAGTATCTCGTTCTTGTGCGGACGGTCCACGCCCACATCCTCTGCCGTGCGGTAGTCCGTTATCTCGTTGTAGAACGCCGCCAGCTCCGGTACCTTGATGAAGTAGCGGAAGCGCTCCTTCTGCACGATGTTGTTCGTCACATTGAACTCAAAATCCGTCGTCTTCTTGGCGAAGATTGCCGCCCATGCGTCAAAGCATCGTATGTCCTGTCTTTCCAGCTCCTTCGGGCGCAGATACTTGAAAAGCAGGTACAGCTCCGTCAGCGAGTTGCTGATGGTCGTGCCCGACAGGAACGTCGCTCCCAGATCTTTTCCCGTCCGCTCCTGGATGGTACGGATGGCGAACAGCAGGTTCAGTGCCTTCTGGCTGCCCTCCGAGTTTCCCAGCCCCGCCACACGGTCATGCCTTGTGTTGAACGTCAGGTTCTTGAACTGGTGCGACTCGTCTATGAAAATATGGTCGATGCCCATCTGCCTGAAGTCCACCACATCGTCCGTCCTCGACTTTATCGCATGTTCCACCTTCTCCAGCTTGGCCTGCAGGTTGAACTTGCGCTTCTCCAGTCCCTTCAGCATCGCACGCGACACGTCCTTGCCCTGCGAGCGCAGCACTTCCAGATTTTCCTCCACCGTATCCAGCTCCGCCTGCAATATCCGCTGCTGCAGTTCCGGCGACTGCGGTATCTTCCCGAACTGGTCGTGGCTCATGATGATGCAGTCCCAGTCGTTGTTCCGTATGTCGTTGAAGAAGCGTACCCTGCCGGATGCGGCAAAATCCTTTTCCGAGGCATACAGCACTCTTGCGTTGGGGTATGCCGTGCGGTAGCATTCGGCTATCTCCCTTACATTCGCCTTCAGCCCGATAATCATCGGCTTGTGTACCAGCCCCAGACGCTTCATCTCATGCGCTGCCACACACATGATCAGCGTCTTTCCGGTTCCACAGGCTAAGCGCAAAGCGCCTTGCCGTCCTTTCGGACGGTAGGTTTCTAAACGCTCGCCACCGAACCGTACGTACACGTCTCCATGTATACGGCTCTCCATGGTTATTTTCAGTCTATTTCTTTTCATGAATCTTACGATAACAATTTTCACATACTGCTATTGTTTTTCTCTGTCTGGCAATCATGAAGCGTTCCCACTCCTGTTTGCCTTTCAGGTCTTTTAGCTTGCGGACATGCACCATTCTAAGGTTGTCCTCCGCTCCGCAATATTCACATTCACGGGCTTTCAACCGAGCCATAAGGCTGGTACTTTCAGTCCCGCGATAACTGGGCATGATATGCGCATTGTCAATACGCGCGTCTTTTCTCTGCTTGAACCCTCCATGATAAATAGTACGTTCCAACATTTCGCCCTTGTTGTTTTCATACCTTACTGTAAAGACTTTATTCCGGCAATATTTACGGATTATTTTCCTTACGGTTGATTCATACTTGGATGATAATGTTTTATACATACTCTCTTTCATGTAGTAATAGAAACTATTGAGAATGTTGACATTGTTTGCAATACAGTAGTAGTTATAGATTCCCCGAATTTCCGAATTGTATCGGTTGAGTATTTCAAGGTCATCATTACTACGGAGATACGGGCGTGAGGTCGATTCCCATGCTTCCTTGCCATTCTTGATTATTATGCGCATCGCATTATAGTCAAGCAGTTTCTTTCTCATAACCTCATAAGGCAGGAGAAGAACCACTTTATGGTCAAGTGAGCGTATGGGGATTCCTCTGAAATCCTTTCTCGTCTTGTCCGTACTGCGGACTGTAACATCAAAGCCGAGAAATTTGGCTGCGTCGTGTGAGTTGGTGATTAACGTCTTTTCATCCGAAAGTTCGAGTTTCAACGTATCTTGCAGAAAGGTCTTAATGTCCCCCTTTGCTTTTACACAGTCCTCTTTACTTCCGATTACGCAAATCAGAAAATCATCGGCATAGCGTACATACCTCATGCGTTTGAAGTTTTCGTCCATGTCAAGAGTTGCAGGAAGTTGTTGCATCTCACGGTGGAGAATGGCTATCTCCCTGCGCAATGCTTCTTTCTTCTGCTCGTCTGTTTCATTCTTCAGTTTCTTTACACGTTTGTCCTTACGATTTGCAACCCTTTTATATTCGGGGTTGCGTACACGTGCTTTACCTTTATTGAAGACGTTTATGTAGTTCCGCATAAATTTATCGAGTTTGTCAAGATAAATATTCGCCAAAATCGGACTTATTATGCCTCCCTGCGGTGTTCCGATATAGGAATTTTTGTACTCCCATTGTTCCATGTAGCCTGCTTTGAGGAATTTACGTATCAGTCGCAGGAAACGCTCGTCATTGATTCTTTCAGCAAGGATTCCGATTAAAACATCATGGTTGATGTTGTCAAAGAAACCCTTGATGTCTCCCTCGATGAACCAACGTGCTCCCGTACCTCCCTTTTGTAAGGAAGCCATAGCCGTATGACAGCCACGGTGTGGTCTGAATCCATGCGAGCAGTCTTCAAAATGACCTTCGTAGATGGATTCAAGAATCATCCTTACAACTTCCTGTACAAGTTTGTCCTTAAAGGCTGGTATGCCTAAAGGACGTTGCTTGCCATTCTTTTTGGGAATGTAAATTCTCCGTGCAGGGCACGGACGGTAACTTTCGTCTTTCAACTGTCCAATGATAGAGTGAATGTGCTTTATGCTCATTCCGTCTATGGTCTGCCCGTCTGTGCCTTTCGTATAGTTGCCCGCATTCTGCGACAACTTTTGATAGGCAAGTGCGTACAGATTTTCATTGAACAGCAGTCGGTAAAGCCGTTCAAACTTGTAATTAGGGTCTTGGCTGTGCCCAGCCAGACTGTTTAATACATTTGCTGAATCTCTCATAATGTCTCACACATCATTCGTTAAACATATTAAATAATAACTCACTGTCTCCCTTCGCCATGTACAAGGCTTTCCCTTGCTCGGACTACTACGGAGACTCTGTTGTCATATAGGATATTCAGGGGGCAAACCCCATAGCCTTTCGGCATTCCTACTTAGACAATCCCCATTTAGACATATAGTAACATAGCTCAATAGATTGTCGGATGCGATTTTCGTCCTTTTCCGCTTATTGCGGCTGTTCTGCAATCGGTTTTCGGCTCTCGTACTTGAGGTAGGAAAGTAGAAGTATTGCAGCCCGACGTTTGTAACTATCTTCCGTCGGGGTTTACCAACTAACAACTCGGACTGTCGTTCAAACAGTATAGTCTTCATCCTCATATCTATCATTTCATTTAGACATTCAGTAGCAGCATGATAGTTAGCTGACTTATGCCGTTTCCAACATGCGACACTCCCCACCGCCTTTCGGCTAAGTGGATAAGTTGGCTAATGACCGGCGTTGAAAACCCTTGCCGGGTAGGTTGCTAAGCCTACATTTACTATATGCCCTTATGGGCGCAGCACCTCGTGGTCGGCTATTCCTCCGCCGTTCTGTTTCAGCATCCAGATGCAGTCCTTCTGGCTGGGGTACAGGTCTGTGATTCCCAGTCCTTTCAGGTTCAGTTCCGGAAATTTCTGGTGCGAGCCGTCATATTTCGGTCGCACGAAGCAGTTGAACTTGTTGTTGTACATGTCCGTCAGCCGTTTCTTGAACTCCGGCGACTGCTCTTCCAGCCATTCCGTAAATCCGTTTCTGATTTCGTCAATCTTCGCGTTCGCCAGCTGTATGCCCTCGCTGTCCCGCACCTTTATGTCGTTCCCGTTCTCGTCCTCGCCGACCTTCTTCATCATGTCGGGGCAGGTGTTGTGCAGGGCGTGTTTCAGCAGGTGCATCCCGTCATAGTGGCGGTAGTATCCCTTCACCAGAAACTCGTCGGTGATTTTCATCGTCCTGTGGCCGCACGCCACCGAATACTCGTCAAGGCTCTCCGAGTAGCTTATCCGCACGTCCGTGTCAAACAGACGGCTCATGTAGGCGGCATACACGCCCGTGGGTATCCATCGTTCCCCGAAGTTGAAGTCCAGTTCCTCAAACGGAATCTGTTCCGGCATGGCTTCCTTCAGCGCTTCCAGCGACTCCTTTGCCTGAGGCAGCATTCCGTGCTCCCCGTGTCCGCTTATCCATTCCTCCACATCGGCGGCCTTCTGTACCACGTTTCCGGCTATGAAGCGGTCGGCTATCTCGTAGCCCTCTGCCAGCGGGTTGTAGAACACCCGTCCTTTCAGTGCCTCCAGCATGTCCGCCTGCGGCATGTCGCAGATGGATTCCATGTAGGGCAGGTTTACTCCGCCATACAGGTTCAGCGAGGCGGACAGGGCTTCCTCCGGCGATTCCGCGGCGACTGCCGTTTCCTGCGAAAAGGAAACGGGGCGGTCGAATATGTCCGCCTTCACCATCGTGCCGCCCTCGCTGCGTTCCAGTGCCAGCATGTTGCGCCCCGAAGCGTCCATCATCAGCAGCTTCACGTTCTGCTTGGCGTTCAGGCAGCCGTACCGCATCACGAACTCGTCATAGTAGGTGTTCAGGTGGCGGCGCAGCATTTCGTTCTCTTCGTGCTTCTCCGCTTCGTAGGCATAGAGCCGCTCGTAGGTGTTGCGCAGGTCTATGTATAGCTGTGCCTTCTGTGCCTGCATCCCGTCCATGTCCAGCGGCTGGAATGTGGCGCCGTAGCGGGTGACATCCTTCAGCACGCCCACCTGGAATCGTACGCCTGCCGTGTATTCCCATGCCAGCGAGCCGTCCTTCAGGTGTGGCTCCAGTATGCCCTTGAACGGGCGCGGCATCATTTCCTCCTCCCGTTTGCGCTGCCGCTCTTCCGGTGTCAGGGCGGCTTCCTCCTTGCGCATGGTTTCTTCCACCTCCGCAATCCGGCGCTTTCTTTCCGCCTCGAATCCGTTTTCCACCGGATAGACTACCGTAGCAGTCGTATCCTGCGTTTCAGCCGTTTTCCCCGCATCGGCTTTTTCTCTTTTCGCCTCCGTTGTTCCGGCCGCTTGTCTGGCGGCGTTGGCTTCCATCTTCGTCTTTCCCAGCCGGCGCAGTTCCGTACGTCGTTCCGGCGTGAGGTCCATCATCATTTCATAGAATCCGTTGATGGGCGGGTTCGTTTCCCAGTCCAGACTGCGGTACACTTCATCTTCCGGGTCATAGGATTCTTCCGTTGCGGTGCCGGGTCCCGTCTTTTCTGTTGTCGGGACAGCCGCCTCCGTTTCGGCAGCCGTCGGCGCATCCGTTCCGCCGCGTATGATTTCGTCCATTTCGCGTGCCTCTTCCGGGGTGATGCCGGCAACCGCTTCCGTATTTCCCTTGTCCGTTGTCCTTTCCGTATCCTCCGCTGGCAGGGAGAACAGTGTCGGCTGCACGGGTTTCTTCCCTTTGTACTTTCCGCCTTTCTTCCTGTCCGGTTTCAGACCCTGTTCAGCCATCCGTCTTTCCTCCTGCGTATAGCCGAACAGGTCATACAGGTCCATTACCGTTCCTCCCGTCTGCCTGCTTTGCGCTTCCTGCGACATGCCGGTCATCACTTGCGCTTTCGGCTGCACACTGTTTTCTTCCCGTTTTGTCCCGTCCGCTACACCAGCAACAGAGGTGGAGTTTTCTCTTTTCACCTCCGTCCGTCCACCCTCAAACGGATGGGAATTTTCTCTTTTCGCCTCCGCCCGTTCACCCGTAGCCGAAGCGGAGTTCTCTCTTTGCACCTCCGCCCATTCACCTTCAACCGGATGGGTATTTTCTCTTTTCATCTCCTCCCGTTCTCTCGCAACCGAAGCGGAGTTTTCTCTTTTCATCTCCTCCAGTTCACCCGCAGCCGAAGCGGAATTTTCTCTTTTCACCTCAATACCCTCGGTCAGTACGGCAATGTTCTGCCGCACATCCTCTCTTTCATGCCCCATGCCGTTGTAGCGTTCCATGTCCAGCCGTGCCAACAGGTCTTCCGACAGCATCCTGTACAGGTCCATGGCAATACCCTCCACACCTCCGCTGTGCGTATATACCATCGCCGGTTTTCCGTACGGGTCGGTACCCCTCTTCGCATCGGTATGTATGATACGTTCCGTGTGGTAGGCGAAATAGGCGTTGTCCGTCAGTCCGCCGTTATGTTCCGTCTGTATGATGGTCAGCACCCGTTCCTCCTGTGTCAGTCCCTTCTTTTGCAGGTCTTTTTGCAGGATGATCAGGTCGCTGCCGGCTTCCGTGCCTGCATTGTCGGTAAACAGGTTGTTGGGCAGTCGTATTGCCGATACCAGATTCGCCTTGCTGAACATCTCGTTCCTGACGGAAACCCTCGAACTGTTCAACACCCCCTGCGAGGTGACGAACGCCACGATGCCGCCGTCACGCACCGCATCCAGACCTTTCAGAAAGAAATAGTCATGGATGGCTTTCTGTGCCGAACGTCTGCCGAAGGATGCGCTGCGGCTGAACTCCGCATCGAACACTCCGAAATCCCCGAAAGGGATATTGGAGATGGCAAGGTCAAAATGGTTCAGAAACGGCTTTTCTATTTTCTCGAAACCCTCCGTGCGTATCTTCTGCTGCGGGTACAGGCAGCCCAGCAGCTTGCCTGTCAGCAGGTCTTTCTCAAATGCCATCACCTCCGCCTGCGGATTGTTCGACAATACCGGGCTGATGAACGCGCCCATACCCGCCGACGGCTCCAGCACCAGCCTTGGGCGTACCTTGCGGTCGTGCAGCACGTCCGCTATGGTGTCCGCAATGGCCTGCGGCGTATAGAATGCCGTCAGCACCGATGCCTTCAGCGAGTCCACATACCGCCTGTACTCCGTTTCGTCCCGGCTGTTCTCCCGTATCAGACGGTGCAGCTCCACCGTCGGGGCAAACAGTTCGAGGTCTGATTTCGCCCAGTGTACGGCATCCGTCAGTTCCCTGGCGGGATTCAGTATGCACTTCAGTCCCCCGAAGCCGCAGTACCTCTCCAGCAGCGCCCGTTCCCGTGCGGTGGGCGTGCGCCGTTCCTTCTCCAGTGTGAATGCCGTCCGTATCGCCTCGATGTTTTCCCTGAGCCTCTGCTTCTTGTTAAACGCCATAAGCCTCCAGATAAAGCATTATCACACCCGTCAGCTCCGTATAGAGCAGGTCATGTTCGGGCGACAGGGCGAATGTGTCGTCCGTTGTGGGATAGCCGGCAAACAGGTTTTTCAGGTGCGGGAATATCTCCCGGCAGAACGCCTCGCGTTCCTGTTCCTGCACCTCTTCGGAAAACTCGTTTTCCACCACCTCAAGCAGCAGTGCGTAGGGGGAGAAGTGTAACCCTTCGAGCAGGACGCGCATGGCTTCCTCCTGTGCGGCTTCCACCGTACTTCCTGCCGTCCTTTCCTTCTCGAATGTTTCCGAGGCGGCTTCCTTCCTTCCTGCAATGAATGGGGTGTCTGATACTTTGTCCGGATGATATTTTCTCAGATAGTCCAGCAGATACAGCCCGTAGTAGGACAGCTCCGCCGGAAATATATTTTTTTTCACTTTCATATTTACTTGGATTTAGTGGATATTATTTATAAATTTGTTTATTCATCTAATAATGTTTATATTATGAAAATAATTGCTTTAGAAGGGCCTTCCAATTGTGGCAAGACTGAAACTTTACATATCGTTTATAATTCATTGTTGCAGAATGGATACCAGCCAATACCAAATGCTTTTGAAGATTTATTCAATAACGATTTTCTGGATGTTGTTGAGAAATCTGGCAAAATAATTGGTATCGTAACTCAAGGGGACTATGCGATAGGAAAATGCTCCGTCAAAAAGCACTTAGAAAGATTAACTAAATTCAATTGTGATACAATCATTTGTGCTTGTACATTAGGAGATACAAAGCATAAAATTAAAGATGCTATAATGACTTATAAGCCATATCATTTCCTAACGAAGAGTAAAAGCATAAATGTAAATATGCAAGATGCGGATAACAAGAAATATGCAAGCATTATAATGAGTCAAATTTAAAAAGGCACCCGGTATCCCTCCAGGTGCCACCACTAAATCCATGTAAATAAAAAGTACAACCAGGTTGAAACAGATTATGACATGAATCAGTGGCAAAATTACTCATTATTTTCTTCTTCCTTTCGTTTTCGTACCTTTTCTTTCGCCTTTGCTCTCCGCAAACACCAGCTTCGTGTTGAACTCCGCATCAAAAGTTACCGCAGCGCTGAAGGGCTTGCCCTGCTTGCTCTTGAACCCGCCGAGCATCGCCGTCTTTCCTTCCGTCAGCAGACCGGTCATTTCCTCGTCGGTGAGTGTCTTGCCCGCTATCTGGCGGAACACGGGCAGCAGGCAGTCCGGATTGTCACAGCGCACAACCTTGCCGTAGAACTGCATCGTGCCCGTGCCGCATTTGGGGCAGGTACAGCCCGATGCCTTGTGCCCGAAAATGCGGTCACACGCAAGCAGGTCCGTGGTAATCTTGCGGGTATAGCTTTCTATGTCCCTCATAAAAGCCTCATGCGGTGTCTTTCCTTGTTCAATCTTTGCCAGTTCCGCTTCCCAGCGTCCGGTCATCTCCACATTGGCGATGTCCATCTCCTTGACAATGGAATACAGGGCAAGCCCTTTCTCCGTCGGCACCAGCGATTTCTTCACACGCACCATGTATTCCCTTCTGAGCAGCGTTTCGATGATTGCAGCACGTGTGGCGGGTGTGCCGATACCGCAGTCCTTCAGGGCCTGGCGTGCCTCCTCATCCTCCACATCGTCGCGTCCGGCGGTCTCCATCGCTGCCAGCAGCGAACTTTCCGTATGCAGCGGTTTCGGTCGGGTCATGCCCGAACTCATCGAGCATCCCGCCATCACCAGTGTGTCGCCTTCCGCCCAGGCCGGCAATGCCGTATTCCCGCTGTCCTCGCCGTACTCTCCGTACACGCCGCGCCAGCCTGCCTTGCGCACGATGCAGCCTTTCGCCTCAAATGTCAGGCTCTCGCATCTTTCGCCTGCGTCCGGCACCACCTCCGCTACTACGGTAGCCGTATCCTTCACACATTCCTCCGAAAATGCCTCTACCATGCGTCCGGCAATCATGTCGTAGATAATCTGCTCGTTCTTGTACAGGGCAAGCGGGCGGTTGGGCGTCACCAGCAGGGCATGGTGGTCAGTCACTTTCGAGGCATCCACACAACGGCGGTTCAGTTCTCCCAGTTCCCCGATTTTCTCCGCAAGGGCGGAGTGTCCTGCCAGCCGTTCAAACAGCAGCGGTATTTCAGCAAACACATCTTCCGGAATATGGCGGCTCGATGTTCTCGGATAGGTGACGAGCTTCGCTTCATAGAGCTTCTGTACCAGCTCCAGCGTTTGTTCCGCCGTGAATCCATGTTTCGTGTTCGCCTCCTTCTGCAGTGTGGTCAGGTCGTACAGCAGCGGCGGGTTCTCCACCTTCTCCTTCTTTTCCACCTTAGTGACGGTGGCGCACATCTTCGCCTTTACCTTATTGTATGATGCAGCCGCCTCTTCCTTGTCCTGCCATTTCTTTACCGAGGAGAACTTCACTACCGTATCCGTACCCGCCGGTGTCACCGAGAAATGCAGCTGGTGTACCGGTTCCGGTGTAAAGCGTCTGTTCTCCCAGTACCTCTTGCAGACCATACCCAGCGTGGGTGTCTGTACGCGTCCTACCGAATACGTGCCCCGTCCGGCGGCTACGGTCAGTGCCTGCGTGCCGTTGATGCCCACCAGCCAGTCCGCCTCGCTGCGTGCCTTTGCCGCCAGATACAGGTCATCATATTCATGCCCGTCCTTCAGTTCCTTCAATCCCTTGCGGATGGCGGTGTCCGTAAGCGAGCTTATCCACAGGCGGCGGAATGGCAGCGTACAGCCCGTATAGGTATACAGGTATCTGAATATCAGTTCCCCTTCGCGTGCGCAGTCCGTTGCCACTATTATGCCGTCGCTCTCGTTCCATAGTTTCGTTATCACTTTTATCTGTTTCACCGCTGCCGCGTCCGCCTTGTAGCCCTTGTCCGTCTTTACCTGGCGGGGTATCAGCATGAACTCCTCCGGTATCACCGGCAGGCTGTCCCTGCTGAATCCCTTGAAGCCGTAGCCCTCAGGCAGGGCAGGTTGCACCAGATGCCCCAGTGCCCATGTCACATGGTATCCGTTTCCTGTATAAAATCCTTCTTCCTTTCTTGTTGCTCCGGCGATGCGTGCTATCTCACGCGCCACGCTCGGTTTTTCTGCCAATATGGTAATCATACATTTTCTGTTTTAATCATTGATACTTTTGTTCCTTGTGGAGTGGAACGGGGTACGCCGGTTATCCGTGGGATATGCGGTACATGGCGCATGAGGCCCCGTTTCAATCCGTTGTTTATTCTCTTGTAATGGATTTAGTGGTGGCACTCAGGATACCTTCATGCCTTTGCTCTTCTTCGGTTTTTCCTGCTGTTGTTTCTGGGTGTCGTCCTTCGGGGCGGTCTGTCCCTGCTGAAGCGGCTCCTTCACATGTCTGGTGGCCTCGTTCGTCTTGCCCTCGTTGTTCACCGCAAGCTGTGTGCGGCTCTCGTTCGACGAGGCAACGGTCTGTGCCAGGTCAGGGTTTTCCGAATAGGTCAGCGGTCTGCCTTTCTCGCGGTCGAACTTCAGGTATTTTGTGCAGGGCTGTCCCTTGTCATCCTTGGCGTTGGCGAGCACCACGACCTTGCCCGCCACATAGTCCGCCTTCTGCTGTTCCGTGAATTTGTCGTCCTTCCATTTGCCTATCGGACGTATGCTTCCGTCCTCGTTCGTCCACGAGCGGTTGCGCCGCTGTCCGTTCTCCTGATTCCCGTCTTCCTTCTGTTGCTGTCCGGTAGCATCCGGGGCTTCCGGGCTTTTCTGTTTTTTCTCCTGTCCGTTTCCGCGTCGCTGCGACTGTCCTTGCCACAGATGCTCCGGCACAAACTCCACGTCGCGCTTGTCAGCGTTCACCTGCAGCATGGCCTCGAACTTGCGCCCGCCCTTCAGTGTCACCTCCTTGGGCAGTGCCAGCCCCGCACGCAGGATTTCCTGTTCCGCCTTCGACAGTTCCGTCAGTCCGATCCGGTTCGGGATGCGCACCTTGTTCGTCGGTACGTCCACTATCTCATTCGTCAGTCGGTCGATGCTGACGTACGCCAGGCGCATCTCTCCGGTCTTCGTATCGGCAACGTTCACCAGCTTGCCCAGGTTACCTGTCTGTTTCAGTGCCTGCTTGTCCTCGTCCGTGAATGTATAGCCGTTGTATGGCACGTCGAGTCTCGGCTCATGGCGTACGAAGTGGGGGGTAAGTTTCAGCTTTCCGTCTTCCGCTTTCTGCAACGAAAGTCGGGCTTGCAGCTCGTAGCGTTCTCCACCCAGCACCGGTTCCACCGTCACCAGCCTTGTCTTCCCGTAGTTCATCAGGGCTTTCATGTCCTTTTCAGACAGGTTTTCCCTTTTCACACCGAACTGTTCCAGTTCCTTCCAGTCCACATCGCTGTCCGCAATCAGGTTCGGTTTCTCCGGTTTTGCCTGCGCTTGCCCTTCCTGTGCGGGCTGCTGTCCCTGTGCCGTCTGCGTTTCCGCCGCCTGCGGCTGCTGTTCCTGATTTTTCTGTTTCATTTCTTCCATTTTCTCGTCCGTTTTCTGTTCCACATTGTTTTCTTCCGTATTTTCTTTTTTCACCTCCTCCTCAGCTTGCTGTTCTTCAGACTCCGTTTCGGCATTTTCTCTTTTCGCCTCCTCTGCAGCCTGCTGTTCCTCAGCCTGCTGGTACGCCGATGTATCCACTTTGTGCGGTGCGAGCAGGTCAGCGTTCGCGACAGGGTCTTTCAGCAAGTCCTTGATAACCGGAAGCAGAGCTTCCACCGTGTCCGCTGCCACCCTGTAGAAACCGAATCGTGTCGGCTCCTTACACTGGCGGTAGAAATTTCTCATGAAATTGTCTATCGCATCCCCGTGGCGGTCAAAGCGCAAAAACTCCTGCGAGTGTTCCGCCTTTGCCTGTGCCCTCTTGGGATAGCCCCTAGCATCCAGTCCGGCAACCACACTGATTTCGCCCGTCTTCTCGTCGCGGACGACCAGTACATCCTCTTGCTTTTTCTTTTTCTGTTCCATTGATTGATTTTTTTATTGTTTGATGATAGTCCCGCCGGTATTCCCGTGCAGGTCTGTTTCTCTTTTCGTTCCGGTTTCCCGTTCACCTTTCAGTCCCGGTTTGCATCAGTCTCACCCTCAGCTTCCCGTTTACATCCGGTCACCATCCACTTCCGGTTTCTCTTTTCGCCTCCGTTTCACGTATGCTTGTCAGTCCCGGTATTCCTTCTGCCTCCTTTGTTCCTTTTCGCCGTTTTGCCCAGAGCTTTCTTTCCCGTTCCTTCCTTCACTTTCAGCACCTTTTTGCCGTCCAGCGTCACCTCTTCCATGTTCCGGCTGATAAACTCCAGCACGTCCGATTCCTTGTAGTAGGTCTTGCGGCTGATTTTCTGGTAGCGCAGTCCGTATTCGCTGCGGAACCGCTGTAGCGACCGTTTGCTCGTTCTCAGCATCTCGCACAGGTCCTGATTGTCATACAGCCGTTCTCCGTCCATGTACTTCACGCCTGCCGCTTCCTTGTTTATCAGTACCGATATGATGCTGTCCAGCCGGTCAATCCGTTCCATGAGGCGCTTCATCCATTCTTCGAACACATCCTTACCAATCCCTTCCATCATCCGCCTCCTTTCTTGTCATCAGGTAGTTATGCTTGAACTCCTCCAGCGTCTTGGGATTGCAGTGTACGATTTTCCGTCTCACGCATTCCTCCAGATCCGTCAGTCTGTACCGGCATTTGCTTCTCACCATCATGTAGGGAATAGTCTTGTCCTTTCGCATCCGTTGCAGTGTCCTCGTGCTGATTTTCAGCAGGTCCGCCGCCTCCTCGCTTGTCAGCAGGATTTCCGCTTCCTCCTTCGGCACATTGTCTTTCTTGAAAACATAGTCCGCTATGCGGTCTATCTTCTCCATCATCGTCTTCACGACCTCATTGTCCATCGTTATTATTTCCATATCCTTCCGTATTGGTTACGCTGCAAAGGTGCGCAACTCCACGCAGGCACAATCCATAGTATTTCCATAGTAGGGAATGATTTTCCTTATTTTTCTTCCGTAATCCCCGTTTTCCCCACATACGGGCACAAAAAAAGCGGCTCCATCCGGCACTGAAGCACGGATGAAGCCGCCTGATATGTTAGGCTTCTATAAGATGATTCTTATTATTCCTGTTTTGACTGTTCTACTATTTTTTCAATCACTGATATAATTTGATTTAGAGAAAACTTCTCTATCAGTTCTGTCTGTTCTGCTTTTTCTTTTAGAGCCTCTCCAATTAATTCCAAGTTAGGTATTTCTTCTTCCATATATTTATTATCACCATTAAACAATACATCATATCTGTAAAGCAGAAACTGATAGAATGTATTTTTGGATTCATTGGATAATCCCATAATTCGATTAGCCACTTTTTGTGGGTCTGCAAATTTAAAGAATGGAGTAGCTATATACGGCACGTTTTTTATAGGTACGAAAACATTAAGCATTCTTCCGAGATTATCACAATTTTCGTCACTTAAATTTTCTAATATAACAGATATATTATTAGGACATTGTTCTATTTTATATTTAAGAATTTCATTAAAATACTGATATAATTTATTCTGCAGTTCCTTTCCTTTTAGATTGGGATGAGACCTTAATCCTAAATGTACCATTTTATTACTCTTATCCAAATCTTCCATTTCATGGATATTTTCCATAAGCCTGTCTATGTTTCTTTTTCCTATATCTATGATTTCCTCTTCAGAAACTGATAAAAGATGGGTATGACTTAGTACGGATAAAACACTGATAATAACAAATAATTCTTTTAAATTCTCACATTTATTTTCCGAATAATAGGTAATGGTTTCATCACAATATTTTCTATATTCATAATTGCTTAATCGCCAATAATCATACAAATGTTCCCAACTTTTAATATCTGCATCATCTATATCAAAAAAATGTTGCATATATTCAGTGTCAAAGAAGCCACTATTCAAATAATGGATTATTCTTCCAACAATAAATTCATCTAATATTCCCAAGTTTTGCCCCATTCCAATAAAACGGTACTTTGATAATATTTTTTCCCTTTTCTGATAGGTTTCTGAATTATTATTAGATACCGTTGCCATTTCATTAAATATTTCAGCAATATCTGTATTTCCACTTTTATATTCGCAATATACAGCAATGAAGTTAGCCAGTAAAGAACTTATAATTTGATGATATTTGGAAGATTCATGGTAATGCTCAGGTAAGGCCATAACAATTCTGCTATAGTCATTCAAACATTGACGTAAAATTCTTAAATTATGAGAATCTGAGGCTTTGAATATTTGTATGATCAATTCTTTGTTTTCCGATAATAAATTCCGATTATTAGAAGTTATTTCATTAATGAAAAAATCCACAGTTTCACTAATGTTTGTTTTTATCTCAAAAGTCCTGCCTATTGTTTTTTCTTTAAAGTCCTTGAATTTCAATTCTCCGTTCTCGCTTTCTTTTATTCTCAGTTTGGATTCATCCCCGATAATGATTATCTTACATTTGCAATGTTCTGAAAAATAATTTATGTAGCCCAATAAAGTTTCAAAGTTGATATTGCATCTTTCAAAATCATCGAAAATGAGAATCTTATTACCCTTTATTTCGTTATTATCTTCCTTTAACAACAAGATAGAATCTAAATTTAAAGTTGCGCTTCCTTCATTTTTCCCATTACCATCCGCATCTATATCATATCTCAGTACTATTTTTGATGCGGCTTTTAGGAAATTCTTGATAAATTTTGCCCCTTTGCTGTATAGCCAGGGATAGATTTCCTTATTTATACTTTCAGTTACTTGTTGAACCTCTTTAAGACCAAACAATGATATATAGATAGGCTTCCAATTCAACTTGTCTTTTTCTACATCATTATTCTTTAATGTTTTAATCCATTGTTGAATAAAAAAGGTCTTACCACATCCCCAGGCTCCTTTTAACATGACAGCATATTGAGGATTTGGAATTTCTACATATTCATTCAAAAATTTAATAATTTCTTCATTTCCCATACTTCATAATTATTATATAGTTTTCCCCAGAAACACCCCGATAACCGACAATGCCCCCAGTTGTTTCATCTTTCGTTGCAGTTGCCTGAAGCTCTCCCCGGTCGTGAGTACATCATCCAGCAGGACAACATTCTTTCCTCTGATATACCGCCGTGTGAATTGCAGGTTCCGCAGTATGTCCTTATCCTTTCCCTTTCCTTTCAGTTGCTCGCGGTCTTCCTCTATCCAGATGGCCTTGAAACCGTCCGTAATGCCCAGCCATTCCGACAGGTAGTAGCATACCACCGGGAAGCGTTTCCGCTGTCTTTCCCTTGTTGATGCGGGTATAGGTATCAGTACCGTGTCTTCCTTCGTTCCGTTGAATCCCGCATGTTTCAGACACAGTGCCAGTATCCGTGCGACCAGCTCGCCACAGTGTCCTCCTTCCTTAAAACGGAATATCAGGTTGCTTACCCGTTTTTGGTGTGCATTCGTCTTTTCAATCTTCGTTGGGTAATAGTCATGCAGGTAGTGACACCTGCACCCGTCTATAAGAACTTCTCCCTTGAACATCGTTTCGTACGGGTAGAAGTCCATTTTCTTCTCCCTTTCAAACGTAAAGTTCAGCACATCCCTCATCATGGCATTCCATTCCTTCGACCTGCCCAGCGAATACCATCCCGCATGTTTCCCGGCTTCCATCAGGCACATGCCGATTTCCATCGCCTCGCTGAACCGCTGGTGAGAGACGATGTACCACCCGTGTTTCCGGCACAGGCCGGCAAACTCCTTTATGTCCGCAGTCAGGAAGTACATCATGCCTTCCTCTCTGATGACTACCGTCAGTTCCGACTTCGGTTTCTCCCTGCAGAACAGGCTCTCGCTGTAATTCACTCCGTGCCATACCGACTCCGTGCATTCCTCATCGCAGAACTGCACTTCCACCTCTTCAAGCAGGTCAAATTCTTCCACCATACCGTTTCTGTCTTTAATTACAGGTTTAAGAGGGATTTAAGTTACACATTATTATCGGTTTACGGATAAGCGCGTTTACGGTTTTATATTTTTTAACTTATATAAAACACGTGTCGGGACAGCCTCCCGAACAGGGGAGACTATCCCAACACGTATATCCGCCATATCCTGCGGCTTTCAGTTCCAGCTGTTTCTCTTTTCGCCGCTCATGCAGAGAATCACCGTACTTTTCTTCTTTTCAAATGATTCTGCCAGCCGTCTTGCAGCCCACTTTCTGAATGCCTCGCATTTCAGTCCCTTCATGCGGAATCCCAGTGAAATGATGGTTGCCAGACTGTAGAGGTCCACACTGCAATTTTTCCCGTTATAGGTGAAATGTTCCACCCGCACATCCCGGTATTCATCAAAGTCACCGGTTTTTGCAAGGGATTTCAGTCCGGCATTTACCGACTGTACAAACACGCCATACGCCCGTGCGATGTCGCATTTCGGCAACCATACCTCGCCCTTGTCGTCCGTTTCTATCCTTACGCTCACCTTATCAGGTACATTGCGGTTATATTCCACTTCAAAATTGCCAAATCTCACCATAATAGTTGCTTTTATACATTATATATGGAATCTCAGTATGGAGGTCATAACATGGCATCCAGTTTTCCCGCAAGGACCTCCATATCCTTTCTTATCTTCTCATTGGTTATGCGGGCATAGATTTGCGTCGTTTCAATGTTCGTATGCCCCAGCATTTTCGACACCGTTTCAATCGGCACGCCTTTAGCCAGAGTTGTGGTCGTAGCAAACGTGTGACGTGCCAGGTGGAAGGTAATATTTTTATTTATACCGCACAAATCCGCAATCTCTTTTAAGTAAGAATTAAGTTTTTGATTGCTCAGTACAGGCAGCAACTGACCTTTGGGGAGCTGACCTTCATATTTCTGGAGTATCGCTTGGGGTATTTTCAGCAGCGGTACGTTTACCGGAGTATCTGTCTTATGACGGTGCGTCATGATCCACGGCTTCCCGTCAAACGAGATTCTGATGTCGCTTGCCTTCAGTTCCTTCACGTCCACATATGATAATCCCGTGTAACAGGAGAACAGGAACACGTCCCGTACCTGTTCCAGTCTTTTAGTCGGAAACTTCTTCTTCATTATCTTTTGCAGTTCCGCATCCGTCAGATAACCTCTGTCCACACGTTTCAGTCTGATTTTATAATTTGAAAACGGGTCAGTATAAATCCAACCGTTGTTTTTGGCAATGATTACAATCATCTTGAACGTCTGCATGAATTTTGCCGTAGTATTCTCATTGCATTTGCTTTCCGTTCTCAGATAGTTCTCGAAGTCCGTAATGAACATATGGCCGATTTCCTTCAGTGATATATCCGAAATATTGTATTTCACTTTCATAAATTCCTCCAGCCTTCGGTAGCAGCGGTCATACTTCGCGAGGGTGGCAGGAGTCTTGCTGATGCCGACCAGTTTTCTTGCATCCTCATTGTGTTTCTTGAAAAGTTCCAGCAGTGTTCTTTGTTTCGCCGTTATTCCCAAAAACGCATTGCGTATTTTTTCTACCGTTACGAATGACTCATGCACTTCAATATCCCGATAGTGGTTTTTCAGCGAAGCACGGATGTCCTCCAATGTTTCATTCAACTGGCGGGCTTTCTGTGTATTTCCTTTCGCCTTGCCCAATGTGGTATCCCATTTATCAGGTTCTATATCCAGCTTTGAGCTGAATTGAGAAATTTCACCGTTAAGCGACAGACGAATCATAATACCCGCTTTTCCTTCCTTGTTCAGATAGTTCTTTCTTAGATAGAACAGAATCTTAAATGTACTCTTACTCATATCCTTTTTTAATTTAGCTCCGTTACAGTGGGTGTAATGACTTCCCTCTGCAAAGGAATAATTAATAATTGGGTTACAAGCAGACATTTGAACGTCAATGAGCGACAAATCAAGGACTTACATCGAAAATCGTTACAGAAGATTTTCCCGATTTTCCTGTAACGATTTTGTAACGGAACTTTGTCTGAAGTGGGCATTTGAATGTCTTTCGGTTGTCCACCGGATAAATAGAAAAAGTCCCGTAAAACGTTGATTTTACGGGACTTGTCTTAATTTGACTACCTAATGTCTTAGGTTTCAGCGGAGAGACAGGGATTCGAACCCCGGGTACCTCGCAGTACAACGGTTTTCAAGACCGCCGCAATCGACCACTCTGCCACCTCTCCAAAACTCTTCTTGAGAGTTGCCTTGTTTTTCAAAGGCGGTGCAAAGGTACGCAAAGATTTTTGTTTTCCAAATTTTTGGAAGAAAAAATCTATCCGTATCCTTTATTTTTTCTTTTCCGGACCTTTCTGACCGTGTTTGAAACCTTTTAGCAGTTCTCTGTGGAAGCGCATTTCCGCTTTTTGCAACAGATAGATTTTCTTGGCCGGAAGGAATTGTTTGTATTTCCGCACATATTCCAGTTCCAGTTCGTCGGCTGCAATACGTGCCTGAATCACATCTTCCACAATTTTCCCATATTCCGTTTCCGTAGTGTTGGGATTCTTGCCTTGACGCAGTTTCTGCCACGCCTCTTTGTTGTACGTCTGCTTCTTGTCTTGCAGTTCAAAATAGAGAGGGAAGAATTTTTGTGCTTCGTCGTTGCTCAGTCCCGCCTGCTGAATGAAAAATTCTTTCTGGCGGTTGCGGAATTCTTCTTTGCTGAATTTGGTATTCTGTGCCTGAATGCTGCTCACACACAAGATGAGCAGGAGAGTCAGGGCATAAAAAGTTCTTTTTATCATGGTTGGTTTATTTATAAATTTCCGTATCTGCATCAGTGAGATACTCGTATAGAGTATAGTCGTCCATCATGGTCTGGTCGACAATGGGGTCGATGTATTTATCGGGTACTTCTGAAAATTCCATGTCACCCATAGTGCCGGCGGCAGGCGATTGTGTTTCTTTTTCACCTACGAACATCCGTACGCTGAGCATCAGGCCGCAGAACATGGCAGCCATGTACACCCAAGGTTTGACGCGTGCCCACAGCGTGAGCTGAGGTGCAGGCTGTATTTCTCGTTCCGGAAGCTTGTCCATCAGCTGTTCCGTGAAGTTAGCAAAGTAACCTTCAGGCACTGTGAACGGGTTCTCGGTTCCACATCTCTTTAATAAGTCAGTTTCTTCCTTTTTCATATTGTTGCCTCCTTTGGAAGTTAGATTCGAATTTGTAAAAAAGGTTTAATCATGCTGGTGAAAAAAATCTTCTATTTTTTTGACGGCATGATGGTAGGATGCCTTCAGTGCGCCTACGCTGGTGCCTAAGATTTCCGACATGTCCTCGTATTTCATTTCCTGGAAATATTTCAGGTTGAAAATGATGCGCTGTTTCTCGGGCAGTTGCAGGATGGCCTTCTGAAAAAGCCGTTGCGTTTCGTCGCCGTTAAAGTAAGGGTCGCTTTCAAGCTTGTTTATCAGAGCGGCATCGGCATCGTCGATGGACAGCTGGTTTTCGGCGCGCTGCTTGTTCAGGAAGTTCAGGCATTCGTTGAAGGCGATGCGGTAGAGCCACGTGGAAAGCTTGGCATCTCCCCGGAAATAGTCCAGGTTGGTCCAGGCCTTGATGAACGTGTTCTGCAACAAGTCGTTGGCATCGTCGTGTGAAACCACCATGCGTCGTATCTGCCAGTACAGCTGTTCGCTGTAGGCCTTCACAATCCGTTCGAACGCTTTCCGCTGGGTCGACGGGTCCTGAAGCATCAGTATGGTTTCTTTTTCGTTATAATTGTTCATGGCGTGTGCGGGTTCGTCATTGTTGGGTAAGACGACAATCCGTTGGTTCGGTTTAATAGGGTTAGTTTTCTTTAACTTCTTAGAGTGAGATTTTCAGTCCCTCGTCGGCGGCCAGTGTGTCGGGGAAGATGGCTTGGGCCTCTTCGAGCAGGGCCTTCTCGTCTTCGTAGCGGGCAGAGAAGTGACCGATGAGCAGACGCTTCACCTGCGCGTCCTTGGCAATCCGGGCAGCCTGTGCGGCGGTGGAGTGCAGGGTCTGTTTGGCGCGGACGGCTTCGCTTTCGGTAAAGGTAGCTTCATGGAACAGCAAGTCCACTCCGGCCACTTGTGCTGCGATGCGGGGCAGATAGACCGTATCCGAACAGTAGGCATACGCGCGGGGAGGATCGGAGGGAGTGGTCAGTTCTGAGTTGGGAATCACCCTGCCGTCTTCCAGTGTGTAGTCCTCACCGTTCTTGATGCGGTTCATCATGCAGATGGGAATGCCGTAGAAGTCAATCATGTCGCGCCGGATGTGGTTCGGTGTCGGCTTCTCGCGGAAGAGGAAACCGCAGGTGGGCAGGCGATGACGCAGTGGAATGGTTTCCACGCTGACGGAACGGTCGTCGTAAATGACGGTACGTTCGCCGGGGTTGAAGGGGTGGAACACCACCTGATAGGGCATTCCCTTGCAGAAGAATTCCAGTTGAGGCTCCAGCAGACGTTGCAGGTCGGCATGAGCATGAATGTGGAGGTCGGCGGTACGCTCCAGCATGCCGAAGGTGGAAATTAGTCCCATCAGGCCGAAGCAATGGTCGCCGTGGAGGTGAGAAATGAAGATGTGGTTCAGCCGGCTGAACTTCAGTTTGGCGCGGCGGAGCTGCACCTGTGCCCCTTCGCCGCAGTCAATCATGAATAGTTTCTCGCGGATGTTGAGCACCTGCGAGGTCGCCTGATGGCGGGTAGTGGGCAGGGCTGAACCGCATCCTAAGATGTGTATGTCGAATTTTTCCATTCTTATGATTCAAATTGGGTGTTTCGCATGTCACCCGTCTCGGCGTACGCTATATGCATCTTGAAAGCGTTGCGCAGCGACATCGGCGTGTGGCAGGACTTTCCTTCTGAAAGTTTCAGGTAGTCCCACAGCAGTTGCTTGTAGTCCGGATGCGCACAGTTTTCAATGATGCAGCGGGCACGTTGCGAAGGCGATTTGCCACGCAAGTCGGCCACGCCCTGTTCCGTCACGAGGATGCGTACGTCGTGTTCCGTACTGTCCACGTGGGATACTTGGGGCACGATGGACGAAATCAGTCCATCCTTGGCCACCGACGGGGTGGTAAAGATAGACAAATATGCGTTTCTGGCAAAATCTCCCGAGCCTCCAATTCCATTCATAATTTTGCTGCCCGATACATGTGTGCTGTTCACGTTGCCGAAAATGTCCGCTTCAAGAGCCGTGTTTACTGCAATGATACCCAGACGGCGAATCATCTCCGGGTGGTTGGTGATTTCCTGCGGGCGCAGCAGGATGCGTTCGCGGAAGGTGTCGATATGCTCGTACATCGTGTCCAGACGGTCTTCCGACAGAGTGAGCGAGCTGCCGGTAGCAAAGCGGATACGGTCTTTCATCATCAGGTCGATGACGGAGTTCTGTATCACCTCCGTAAACATGGAGAAAGCCGGAAGGTTCGGGTCGTCACCCAGTGCACCCAGTACGGCATTGGCAATGTTGCCCACACCCGACTGCAGGGGAAGGAACTCCCTGGGGATGGCACCGTTCTTCCATTCGCGCAGCAGGAAAGCAGCCACGTTATGTCCGATTTGCAGGGTTGTCTCATTTTGCGGTGTAAAGGCCGCGATGTGGTCGCGGGCATTTGTGCGTACCACCCCCGTAATCTTTTTCGGGTCGATTTTCACGCTGATGTGTCCGGTGCGGTCGTTCACGCGATACACCGGAATTTCTTTCCGGTAAGGAGGGTTGGCCGGAATATAGATGTCGTGCATGCCGGTAAGTTTTCCCGTATGCGCTTCATTCAGTTCGATGATAACCCGTTCGGCCATCTGGAGCAGGGTAGGTGAGATTCCTACGGAAGTGCTCAGGATGACTTCTCCGTCGTCCGTCAGGTCGGAAGCCTCTACGATGGCTACGTGGATTTTCCCTAAAAAACCGTAGCGCACGTCCTGTCCGATTTGCGAGAGGTGGAGGTCAAAATACTGCACCTCGTGCTGGTTGATAGATTCGCGCATGTCCTTGTTCGACTGGAAAGGCGTACGGAACGATACAGCGTGTGCCTTGACCAGTGCGCTGTCCACCTGACAGCCCGTGGCACCGCCCGTGATAAGGCCTACCTTGAATTCTTTCCCCTGTGCATGCTGTGCTTCTGCGTAGGCAGCCAGTGCTTCCGGCACGGCTTTCGGTGTACCTACCGATGAAAACCCGCCGATGCCGACGGTATCCCCATGATGAATGGTGGCAGCGGCTTCGGCTGCCGTAATAAATGCGTATGTCATGTTGTAACTGCTGTTCTTTTGTTAGGTAATAGTGAAGCAAAATTAGAATTTGTAATTCAGATAATCAATATTTATGACATTTTTTCTGCATAAATGCTGCAAAAAGGCCCTTTATGCGTAAGTTAATCGAATACTTATACTGTTTGGGATAAAAAACTGCGCAAAAAGACTCTTCGAAACACAATTCCTTTTATTTTTGTGAGGATTTACCACGAAAACGTGATAGAAAGAATATAATAACTAACTAAAATTGCTTTTACTGTGAATATGCTGAGAAAAGTCAGGCTCACGCTGGGGATGCTGTGCCTGGTATTCGTGACGCTGTTGTTCGTCGATTTCACGGGTGTGCTTCATGCATGGCTCGGCTGGATGGCGAAGATACAGTTCCTTCCGGCTCTGTTGGCGCTGAACGCCGGAGTAATCGTGTGTTTGATATTGCTCACGCTCATAGCGGGCAGAGTGTACTGTTCGGTCATTTGTCCTCTGGGCGTGTTTCAGGACGTGGTGGCCCGTCTGGGCCGGGGACGTAAGAAGATGCCCTACACGTATTCCAAACCGAAAAGCTGGCTGCGCTACGGTGTGCTGGCAGTGTTTGTGCTGGCGATGCTGTTGGGTGTGCATGCCCTGGTAGCCTTGCTTGACCCGTATGCCGTGTACGGCCGTGCGGCACACAGCTTCCTGCAGCCTTTGTGGATGTGGGGAAACAACCTGCTGGCTTCTATGGCCGAACGCATGGACAGCTATGCCTTCTATTCGGTAGATGTCTGGCTCAAGAGTCTGCCGGTGCTGATAGTGGCAGCTGTCATGCTGGTACTGGTAGTGGTACTGGCGGCACGCAACGGACGTACCTATTGTAATACCATCTGTCCGGTGGGCACCGTGCTGGGATTCTTCTCCCGCTTTGCCTTGTTCCGCATCACGATTGACAAGGAGAAATGCAACGGCTGTACGCTTTGCGCCCGCAACTGCAAGGCCGCCTGCATCGATGTGAAGAACCATGCGATAGACAGCAGCCGCTGTGTGGCTTGCATGGACTGTCTGGACAAATGTCATAGGGGAGCCATTGGCTATCGGTTTGCCTACGGAAAGAAAGCGGAAAAGGCAGAAACTCCGGCACCGGAAACAGCCGACCGTACCGCCGGACGACGTGAGTTCCTGGCCGGTTCCTTGCTGCTGGCCGGTTCGGTACTGAAAGCACAGGTAGCCAAGAAGGCTGAGGCCATCAAGATGGACGGCGGACTGGCCGACATCGTGGACAAGAAAGAGCCGGTACGCCAAACTCCGATTGTGCCTCCGGGCGCACGCGGACTCCGCCATCTGCAGTCACATTGCACGGCCTGCCAGCTTTGCGTGTCGGCTTGTCCGAACGAAGTGCTCCGTCCTTCTCATTCGCTGGATACTTTCATGCAGCCTTACATGTCGTACGAACGCGGCTACTGCCGTCCGGAGTGTACGCGCTGTTCCGAGGTATGTCCCGCCGGAGCCATCCTGAAAATTGACAAGGCAGAGAAGTCTTCTATCCAGATAGGCCATGCCGTGTGGGTAAAAGATTTGTGTATTCCGCTTACCGACAAGCAGGAGTGCGGCAACTGCGCCCGCCATTGTCCGGTGAACGCCATCACCATGGTCCCGTCCGACCCGTCGAACCCCGATTCACTGAAGATTCCGGCAGTGAACGAAGCACGCTGCATCGGTTGCGGAGCCTGCGAGAACCTGTGTCCGGCCCGTCCGCTGAGTGACATCTACGTGGAAGGCCATGAACGCCATCGTGTACTTTAATCGGATTGTCTTACCTTTATATATAGAAAGAGAATGGACGAGAAAAAACAGATGAATCGAAGAGATTTCCTTAAAATAGTCGGCATCAGTACGGTGGGAGCCACAGCGGCTTTCTACGGTTGTACGCCCGACAAGAAAAAAGCCGGCGAAAGCGCTAAGGAAGTGCCCGTCGGCAAGATGACCTACCGCCAGTTCCCTCCCAACGAGGATAAGGTGTCGCTGCTAGGCTATGGCTGCATGCGCTGGCCTACACTTCCGGCACCGGGAGGCGACGGCAATGTCATCGACCAGGAAGAAGTGAACCGGCTGGTGGATTACGCCATCGAACATGGCGTGAACTATTTCGACACGGCTCCGGTCTATGTGCAGGGCTGGTCGGAAAAGTCGACGGGTATCGCCTTGAAGCGTCATCCGCGCGACAAGTTCTTTGTGGCTACCAAAATGTCGAACTTCTCCAATTCCGACTATGATTTCGGAGTAAAGATGTACCACAACTCGCTGAAGAACCTGCAGGTGGACTACATCGACTATTACCTGCTGCACATGCTGGGAGCTCCCGGAAAAAGCGGGTTGCAGGGCCGTTTCCTTGACAACGGTCTGCTCGACTTCCTGCTCAAGGAGCGAGAAGCCGGACGTATCCGCCGCCTGGGCTGGTCGTTCCACGGCACAAAAGAGGAATTCGACCGGGCACTGGCCATGCACGACCAGGTGCACTGGGACTTCGTGCAGATTCAGTTGAACTATTCCGACTGGCAGCACGCATCGGGACGTAATGTGAATGCTGACTACCTGTACGAGCAGGTGAGCAGCAAGAACATTCCGGTAGTGGTGATGGAACCGCTGTTGGGCGGACGCCTGTCGAACATCCCCGACCACATCTTCAGCCGCCTGAAAGAACGTAATCCCGAAGGCAGTGTGGCATCGTGGGCCTTCCGCTTTGCCGGTACACCGGAAAAGGTGCTTACCGTACTCAGTGGCATGACCTACATGGAGCATCTGCAAGACAACCTCCGCACGTATTCTCCGCTGGTGCCGCTTACCGACGAGGAAAACCAGTTCCTGCTCGATACGGCCGACCTGATGCAGAAATACCCCACCGTGCCCTGCAACGACTGTAAATACTGCATGCCCTGCCCGTATGGCATCGACATCCCCGGCGTGCTGGTACATTACAACAAGTGCGTGAACGAGGGCAACATGCCGAAAGACCGCATGGACGAGAATTACGTGAAAGCCCGCCGTGCCTTCCTGGTGGGTTACGACCGCAGCGTGCCGAAACTCCGTCAGGCCAGTCACTGTATCGGTTGCGGACAATGTAATCCGCACTGTCCGCAGTCCATCGACATTCCGAAGGAACTTCACCGCATTGATGCCTACGTGGAACAACTGAAACAGGAAACACTGTGATGGACGAACTGATACGCTTGCTGAACGAAGGAAACTATTCCTGCGTGGTGCGTCAGGGCGAAGAAACCCGCACGTTCTCCCGTCGGGGCGTGGCCGACCTGTACGACTTGTATGCCACAGACCGCGCCTTCCTGAAAGGAGCCTGGCTGGCCGATAAAGTCATCGGAAAGGGAGCGGCAGCCCTGATGGTATTGGGCGGCGTGTCCCGCGTATGGACCCGGGTAGTCAGCACCCCTGCACTCGCCTTGCTCCGGAAGGGAGGGGTAGAGGTGGCCTATGCCGAAGAAGTGCCCTGCATCATCAACCGCACCCGCACAGGACGGTGTCCGCTGGAAACCCTTTGCGACGTGTCGGACAATCCCGTGGAACTCTATCCCGTGATTGAAGACTTTGTACGCCGCATGCGGGAAGCCGGAGAAAAAGAAAAAACAATCTCAGAAAAATAACGAATACACATGGAAACAACCGTAAAACTTTACACATTGGGATACAGTCGCGTGAAGACCTACGTCACCGCCCTGCTGTTTGTGGCCGGAAACATTGTCCTGCCCCAGCTTTTCCACCTGGTGCCGCAGGGAGGAGTCACTTGGCTGCCCATTTATTTCTTCTCACTGGTAGGAGCCTATAAATACGGCTGGAAGGCCGGACTGCTGACGGCCGTACTCTCGCCGCTGCTCAACTCATGGTGGTTCGGCATGCCTGCACCTGTCGTGCTGCCTGCCATCCTGCTGAAATCTGTGCTGTTGGCTGTAGGTGCCGGTCTGGTGGCCGCCCGCTTTCAGAAAGTCACCTTGCCGTTGCTGCTGGCCGTGGTGCTGTTCTATCAACTGGCTGGTACGCTGGGTGAGTGGGCACTTTCCGGCAGCTTGTTCACCGCCTTGCAGGATTTCCGCATCGGTATTCCCGGAATGCTCTTGCAGGTAGTGGGAGGATACTGGGTTATCTGTAAAATTTAAGAAAATGTAATTGATTGATTTTCAGAGGTGTAAAAATCCTCTGAAAAACGCCTTTGTGTTTGGACTAAAACGCCCTTACGTTTAAGATGAAACGCCCTTGCGTTTTACTTAAAACGTACTTGCGTTTGATCTAAAACGCAAAGGCGTTTTGTTTTGAATGCACTTGCGTTTTGGAAGTACTGAATTTGGTTGTACGTTTTCAATAAAAAGGGTGATTGTTGCAGGGCTTTTGAGAAAGTTTTCTAATTTTGCATATTACGTAACTATCTGAATCAGGATGAAGGATAGAAGCGTATGCGCAGGTACAGTCTTAACTGGGAATATACAGAAAACCGGTAGAGAAAGTGCTTGTTTATGGTAAAGCGGAATTTAAGATAGAATATGATAGAGCAGGTTTTGATTGAGAATTACAAGTCCATTAAAGACTTGTCGTTGCCTTTGAATCGGCTGAATGTGTTAATCGGTTCAAACGGAGCTGGAAAAAGTAATTTCATTTCATTCTTTGAATTGACCAAGGCAATATATGAACAGCGCTTTGGCAGTTATACCTTGTCTAAAGGGGGAATTGATAACTTGCTGCGTCAGGGAAGAAAAGTATCGCCGTCTATCCAGGGATTGATTGATTTTGACAATACAAATGCCTTTTTCTTTGAGATTAAACCATCGCAATCGAACAAAGGCTATATTGAAAAAACGGGAGATTTTTTTAATAACTGTCATAAGCTGGGAAAGGATTATTCACAGTGGAACAGAACGATTTGGGATTCTGCCGTAGAAGAATCCTCTTTGAAGGATAATAAAAGATGGAGGGCTGCTTACTTGAGAAAATATTTAGGTAGCTTTACAGTTTATCATTTTCACGATACCAGTGCCACTTCTCCCATGCGTGGAGATTGTCCGATTAACGATAATGAATATTTGCGTGATAACGGATCCAATCTTGCCGCTTACCTGTATTCATTGATGCTGAACGATGAAAAGACATTCCGCTTGATAGAGGGTGTGATACGTTCTATTGCTCCTTATTTCAAGGGCTTCAAGCTCCGTCCGGATGCCAACAACAAGGAAAGAATTCGTCTGGAATGGGAAGAGAGGGATACAGATATGTACCTCGATGGTTATAGCTTTTCGGACGGTACTTTGCGTTTTATAGCCCTTACAACCTTATTGTTGCAGTCCAAGATGCCGGAAGTGATAATTATTGATGAACCTGAATTGGGTTTGCATCCGGCCGCTATCAATAAACTGGCCCAACTTGTCAAGCAGGCTTCGCTCAAAAGCCAGATTATTTTGTCTACTCAGTCCACCAATCTGGTCAATTGCTTTGAGGTGGAAGACATTATTGTGGTGGACAGGGCAGATAACCAATCGGTTTTTCGTCATCTAGAACGGGAAGAACTAGAAAAATGGATGGACGATTACGAATTGTCTCTCAGTGATTTGTGGGAGAAAAACATGATAGGAGGGCAGTTATGAAACGTGTGTATATTGTCGTCGAAGGACAGACGGAGCAAGAGTTTGTCAACTCTGTCATTTCTCCCTATTTGCAAGAATTTGGTATATTGAGCGTTACGCCTGTCTTGGTTCGGACAAGCAGGACAGGACGGGGAGGAATGGTGAGTTACTCACATCTGGCAAACACGATCAAGCCTCTTTTGATGTCCGAAAAAAGCGATTATATCGTAACTACCTTTATTGACTTTTTCAGACTTCCCCACGACATGCCCCATTATGAGGACAGCATGAAGAAGGCGGACAAAATAGAGCAAATACGGTCGTTGGAAGCGGCAATCAATGAGGCTATAGACGACCGTCGTTTTTTCTCTTACATACAGCTGCACGAATTTGAGGCTCTGCTGTTTTCCTGTAACAAAGGTTTTGAGTACTATTTTTCAGAAGAACTCGCAGCAAAGACTGCTTCTATCATTTCATCCTACGACAACCCCGAAGACATCAATACCTCTCCTGAAGGGGCTCCCTCCAAAAGATTACTGGCTATAAAGTCCGACTACAACAAAGTGCTGGAAGGAAACCTGATAGCATTGGAAATCGGGATAAAATCCATCTTGGAGAAGTGTCCGCGGTTTGCGGAATGGATAAAGACAATCATTGAAAAATCTGAATAGCAAGTTCATTTTTCTGTTTGTCACTTTTTATTCGTACATTTGCGAAGCATAACCCAAATACAATAACCATGAAATTTATTGGAATTATTCCTGCAAGATATGCATCTACACGCTTCCCCGCCAAACCTTTGGCACTACTGGGAGGTAAACCCGTGATACAAAGAGTTTATGAACAAGTGGCCGGTGTGCTGGACGAAGCTTACGTGGCTACCGACGACGAACGCATCGAAGCGGCTGTAAAGGCTTTCGGTGGAAAGGTGGTAATGACGTCGGTCGACCATAAGAGTGGTACCGACCGTTGCTACGAGGCTTACTGTAAGGTGGGCAGCGGCTATGACGTGGTGGTGAACATTCAGGGCGATGAACCGTTTATTCAGTGTTCGCAGCTGGAAGCCGTAAAGGCTTGTTTTGACGATGCGTCAACACAGATTGCCACACTTGTGAAACCGTTTACGCCTGCCGACGGATTTGATGCGCTGGAAAACGTGAACTCGCCCAAGGTGGTGGTGAACAAGGAAATGAAGGCGCTCTACTTCAGCCGTTCCATCATTCCTTACCAGCGTAACCGCGACAAGAAGGAGTGGCTGGCCGGACATACGTATTATAAACATATCGGACTTTATGCCTACCGCGCTCCGGTGCTGAAGGAGATTACATCTCTTCCGCAGTCGTCGCTCGAACTGGCCGAATCGCTGGAGCAGTTGCGCTGGCTGGAGAACGGCTATTCCATCAAGGTGGGCATCAGCGAAGTGGAGACCATTGGTATTGACACACCGCAGGATCTGGCACGGGCCGAAGAGTTTCTGCGTAATCAGCAGGAGGCACTATGACGCAGCTCGACCGTAGTGTGGCGCCTGCCATCCATCAGCTGGAGCATTTTTCCATCTTGCAGCCGGAGTTGCACCGTATGAAGAACGGCATGCCGCTGTATGTGCTTTCGGCCGGAAACGAGGATGTGATTCGTTTCGACCTGCTGGTGCGGAGCGGACAGCTCGACCAGTCGCAGCCGCTTCAGGCTGTGTTTACCAACCGCATGCTGCGTGAGGGAACGGTGCGCATGACATCGGGCGAGATTGCCGAACGGCTGGATTATTACGGGGCGTGGCTCGACCTTTCTTCTTCTGTGAACTGTGGATTTGTGACACTGTATACGCTGACGAAACACCTTGACCGCACCATGGAGATTGTGGCCGGACTGGTGAAGGAGTCTGTGTTTCCGGAAGAGCAGTTCCGCATTATCTGCGACATCAACCGCCAGCAGTTCCTGGTGAACAACCAGCGGGTGGACGTACTAGCTCGCAAGCAGCTGAACCGTTCGCTTTTCGGTACTTCGCATCCGTTGGGACGCTATGCCGAACTGGAGGATTATGAACGCATTCAGGTGGAGGCGCTGAAGGATTTCTATCACCGCCATTATCACTCGGGCAACTGCTCCATGTACGTGTCGGGTAAGGTGACGCCCGAGGTGGTGCGCTGCATTGAACGTCACTGGGGAGAAGCGCCCTGGGGAAGTTGTACGGCAGAGAAGGTGGAACGCACGTGGAACATCGTGAAGGATGCCCGTAAACGGGTTCACGTGGAGAAGGAGGATGCCTTGCAGAGTTCGCTCCGCATGGGTGGTTTCTCGCTCGACCGCAAGCATCCTGATTACCTGAAACTGCGTGTGCTGGTTACGCTGTTCGGAGGGTATTTCGGCAGTCGTCTGATGTCGAATATCCGAGAAGATAAAGGATATACCTACGGCATCGGGGCCGGACTGGTGTCTTATCCGGGCACAAGTCTGCTGGTGGTGAGTACGGAAGCGGCCAATGAATACATGGAGTCTGTCATCACGGAAGTGTATCATGAAATGGACCGTTTGCGTCAGGACAAGGTGCCGGCAGAAGAACTGGAGATGGTGCGCAACTATATGCTGGGCGATATGTGCCGTTCGTACGAGGGGGCATTCTCGCTCTCGGATGCCTGGATATTCATCGAAACGGCCGGATTGAAGCCCGACTTTTTTGATGCGTCGCTGGCTGCCATCCGTGAGGTGACGTCCGATGAACTGCTTTCGTTGGCTCAGCGCTATTTCTGCAAAGAAAACTTAATAGAGGTAGTGGCAGGTAAAAAAGTATAAACCTTCCGGCTCGTGCAAAAGTAAAAAGACTATTTTTGAGCGGAATTAAAAAAGAGACTAAGAACGTGAGAAAGAACAAACATACATTATTTTTATTTGCCCTGCTGGCATTCAGCTCGGTATCGGCTTCGGCCCAGTTGTCATTGGGATACTACCAGTTTAAGGATGGTTCGGAATATACCGGCGAACTGAAAGGACGCCGCCCGAACGGAAAGGGAAAGACGGTGTTCCGTAATGGCGACGTGTACGAAGGTGAATATGTGAAGGGTAAACGCCAGGGTGAAGGTACCTACACTTTCAGCGACGGAGAAAAGTACGTGGGAGAGTGGTACGAAGACCAGCAGCACGGCAAGGGAACGTATTATTTCATGAACAACAACCGTTACGACGGGATGTGGTACACTGACTACCAGGAGGGTGAGGGTACGATGACCTATTATAACGGGGACTTATATACTGGAACCTGGCATCATGACAAGCGCAACGGACAGGGTACTTATACCTGGAAAGGCGGAGCGGTCTACACCGGCGAATGGAAGAACGACCTGAAGAACGGGAAGGGCACCATGGTGTGGGAGGATAAGTCGAAGTATGAAGGCGACTGGAAGGACGGCATGCGTCACGGAAAGGGTACTTTCTACTATACCAACGGCGATAAGTACGTGGGCGACTGGAAGGATGATGTGCAGGATGGAAAGGGTATCTATTATTTCCAGAACGGCGAACGCTATGAGGGCGATTATGCCAACGGTGAACGCACGGGAAGGGGTATCTATACGTATCCGAACGGTGACAAATACGTAGGTCATTTCCTGAACGGACAGCAGGAGGGACAAGGCACGTTCACCTGGGCCAACGGAGCGGTGTACGATGGGCAATGGTCGAAGAACCAGCGCTCTGGTACCGGAAAATACAAGTGGGCCAACGGTGATGAATACGAAGGTCAGTGGAAGAACAACATGGCCGAGGGAGAAGGCGTGCTTCACATGGCCGACGGTTCTGTCTATACAGGTTCTTTTGTACGTGGAAAGGAAGAAGGAAAGGGTGTGCTGATTGAAAAGGACGGCACTCGCTTTGAGGGCTTCTTCAAGCAGGGAAAGAAAGACGGTCCATTCGTAGAGATGGATGCCAACGGAAATATTGTCCGGAAAGGGACTTTCAGATACGGACGTTTATTGGAGGAGAAAAAATAATGATGGAATTATCCGAACTGACTTTGAAGGTGCGTGAACTGGCTGTAGCCACGGGGGCTTTTATCCGTGAGGAGCGGAAGAAGTTCAGCCGTGAGCGGATCGAGAAGAAGCACGCACACGATTATGTGTCGTATGTCGACAAGGAATCGGAACGAAGAATAGTAGCCTGTCTGCGGGAGTTGCTTCCCGAGGCAGGTTTTATTGCTGAAGAGGGGAGCGGAACTCACACCGACGAGGAGTATTGCTGGCTGGTTGACCCGCTGGACGGTACGACCAACTTCATTCATAACCATGCACCTTATTGTGTGAGCATTGCCTTGCGTAACCGTGAGGAAATCTTGCTGGGAGTGGTTTATGAAGTGTGCCGCGACGAGTGTTTCTGGACTTACAAGGGGGCGCCTGCTTATTGTAATGACCGACAGATTCGGGTGTCGCAGGTGGCTGTACCCGATGAGGCTTTTATGGCTTTCGGTCTTCCGTACGAAACGGAGGCTTACAAGCCGGTATTCAACCGCCTGATAGAAGGCTGCTACGGGCATGTGGCAGGCATTCGGGTGGTCGGTGCGGCGGCTGCCGAGATGTGTTACGTGGCCGACGGGCGTTTTGAAGCGCGTGCCGAAGCCTTCACTTGTCCGTGGGATGTGGCGGCAGGTATCCTGCTGGTACAGAATGCCGGAGGAAGGGTGACCGACTTTTCCGGGGGTGATTCATGCTATTCTGGCCGCGAAGTGGTGGCTTCCAACGGAAAGGTGCACGATTTTTTGTTGAATCTGCTGGGATAATGTAAAAAAATATCGTTTTATTCGACAGATAAGAATTAATTTCGTAAGTTTGTGTGACTCAAAAGTAAAGAATATGGATATACCGGGCATATTGGATTTCCTGAAAGTACTGGCGGCAAACAACAACCGGGAGTGGTTTCAGGAACATAAAGCGGAATATTTGAGTGTGCAGGCAGACTTCGAGGAGTTGCTGGCAGGGGTGATTGCCCGCCTTTCGCCATGGGATGAAAGTGTGGCGCACGTCCTTCCGCGTGACTGCACGTATCGCATCTACCGGGATGTCCGTTTTTCTTCCGACAAGTCTCCTTATAAGACCCACATCGGAGGGTATATCAATGCAAGGGGAAAGAAATCCAATCACTGTGGTTATTATCTTCATCTGGAACCGGGCAATTGTATGCTGGCCGGAGGAAGCTGGTGCATGCCTGCCGATATGTTGCGGGCGGTGCGTCAGTCGGTGTGCGACCGCATTGACGAGTATCGTGCCATCGTGGAAGATCCAGCTTTCAAGGAGTATTTCCCGGTGGTAGGCGAGTCGCATCTGAAGACGGTGCCCAAGGGATTTCCGAAGGATTTTCCTTATCCGCAGTACATCCGTTGCAAGGATTTTACGGTGGCCTGCCGGGTGGAAGATGAGTTCTTTTCCCGTCCGGACTTTATGGAACGGATTATCGACGTGTTTCGCCAGCTGAAACGCTTTGCCGATTTTACAAATGAAACGATAGATGAGTTTGAATAAAATATTAACGATTTAAAATTGAAAGAATATGGTTATTGACAAATTGGAAAATCTGGAAAAATATGTGTCACTGAATCCTTTGTTTGCAGAGGCTGTAGCTTTTTTGAAGGCAACTGACTTGCAGGCACACGAAGTGGGGAAGGTAGTGCTGAAGGAAGGTGAACTGATGGTGAATTTTGCAGATGCACGTCCGAAGACAAAGGAAGAAGCGCGTCTGGAAACACACAATGATTTCATCGACATCCAGATTCCATTGTCGGGGGTGGAAGTAATGGGCTATATGCCGCGTACGGATTTGCCCGAAGCTGCTTACAATGCAGAAAAAGATATTACCTTCTATGAAGGACTGGCTACTGACTACCTGACCGTAAAGCCGGGTATGTTTGCTATTTTCTTCCCGGAAGATGCACATGCACCGGGCGTAACTCCCGACGGAGTGAGAAAAGTGATTGTAAAAGTACGTGTCAAATAATTTCTAATTACTAATACTATGGACAAGGTATTGAATATCATAAAGAATGATCCGTGGCTGGAACCATACGCCGATGCTATCAACGGCCGTCATCAGCATGTGGTGGAAAAAGAAAAGGAACTGGTAGGAAAGAAGACGTTGTCGGATTTTGCTACCGGACACATGTATTTTGGTCTGCACCGCACTGACAAGGGATGGACCTTCCGTGAATGGGCGCCGAATGCGACGGAAATCTACCTGGTAGGCGATTTCAATGACTGGCAGGAGAAACCGGCTTTCCGTATGAAACGTGTGCGCAAGACGGGTAACTGGGAAATCAATCTGCCGGAAAAGGCCATGAAGCACGGCGACTTGTACAAGCTGAAAGTGTACTGGGAAGGTGGATGCGGTGAACGTATTCCGGCATGGGCTACTCGCGTTGTGCAGGATGAACAGACCAAGATTTTCAGTGCGCAGGTATGGAATCCGGAGAAACCGTATAAGTTCAAGAAAAAGACCTTTACGCCTAATGTGGCTCCGCTGATGATTTACGAATGCCACATCGGTATGGGACAGGATGCGGAAAAGGTTGGTACGTACAATGAATTCCGTGAGAATGTACTGCCGCGAATTGCGAAGGACGGATACAATTGTATTCAGATTATGGCCATTCAGGAACATCCTTATTACGGAAGTTTCGGCTATCATGTGTCCAGCTTCTTTGCTCCTTCTTCACGCTTCGGTACACCGGAAGAACTGAAACAGCTTATCGATACGGCACACCAGATGAACATTGCCGTGATTATGGATATTGTACACTCACACGCCGTGAAGAACGAGGTAGAAGGACTGGGCAACTTTGCCGGTGATCCTTGCCAGTATTTCTATCAGGGCGGACGTCGTGAGCATCCGGCATGGGATTCGCTCTGCTTTGACTATGGCAAGAACGAGGTGATTCACTTCCTGTTGTCCAACTGTAAGTACTGGCTGGAAGAGTTCCATTTCGACGGCTTCCGTTTCGATGGGGTGACTTCTATGCTTTATTACAGCCACGGACTGGGTGAGGCCTTCTGCAACTATGGTGACTACTTCAACGGTCATCAGGATGACAATGCCATCTGTTATCTGACGCTGGCCAACCGGTTGATTCATGAAGTGAATCCGAAGGCCATTACCATTGCCGAGGAAGTATCGGGTATGCCGGGATTGGCTGCTCCGTTCGAAGACGGAGGTTACGGCTTCGACTACCGTATGGCCATGAACATTCCTGACTACTGGATTAAGATTATCAAGGAACGTCGCGATGAGGATTGGAAACCGTCCAGCCTGTTCTGGGAAGTGACCAACCGCCGCAAGGATGAAAAGACTATCTCTTACTGCGAAAGCCACGACCAGGCACTGGTGGGTGACAAGACCATCATCTTCCGTCTGATTGATGCCGACATGTACTGGCACTTCAAGATTGGCGACGAGAATGGAGTGGTGGAACGAGGCATTGCCCTGCACAAGATGATCCGTCTGCTCACGGCTTCTACCATCAACGGAGGTTACCTGAACTTCATGGGTAATGAGTTCGGTCATCCGGAGTGGATTGACTTCCCGCGCGAAGGCAACGGATGGTCATACAAGTATGCACGCCGTCAGTGGAACCTGGTTGATAATCCGGACTTGTGCTATCATTACCTGGGCGACTTCGATGAGGCGATGGTCAAGCTGATTCGCAGCGTGAAGAACATCCAGAAATCGGATGTCATCGAGGTATGGCATAACGACGGTGACCAGATTCTGGCATACCGCCGCAAGGATTTGGTATTTGTGTTCAACTTCAACCCGACCCGTTCGTTTACCGATTATGGCTTCCTCGTACCGAGAGGTGCCTACGATGTGGTTCTGAACACAGACAACAAGCAGTTTGGTGGATTCGGCTTCTCAGACGACAGTCTCCGCCACTTCACCTGTGCCGACCCGCTTTATGCAAAAGACAAGAAAGAATGGCTGAAACTGTATGTGCCGGCCCGTTCTGCAGTTGTATTAAAACGAGTGAAAGATTGAATTGATATTGTATGAGTGATTACACAAATGCATTTTATAAGAAGACTGCACGCATCATGATTGCTGTATGCGGTCTTCTTTTTTCTCTGTTTAGTTTTGTATATCTTTATGTGTTCCAGCGCGATGTGCTGGAAGCCCTTCATTTCTCGCTGGCACATGGAAAGACTACCTTTGCTCCGATGGCCAGCGCGCTGGTCATTACGCTGATTCTGCTGTTGCTGCGCTGGGGAGTAAACAGTCTGCTGGGGCTGAAGGGAAGGGTGCGTGCCCTGGCGTATGTGCCGTCCTTTTTGGTGCTTTGTGCCCTGACGGATGTAGGGCGTGGAGTGTATATCTCCGACTACCATACTCCGTGGACTTGGCTGTTGCCTTTACTGGTGTTGCTGTTTGTGGGAATCGGTTACTGGCTGCGTGGAGTTTTTCGCGTACAGCTGAATCACGAAGGAAGTCTCTGGGGACTGGTCAACAGTAACCTGGCTATCTTGCTGGGGTTGTGTCTGCTGACGGTGTGTGTGGGTAGTACCAACCGGCAGTTTCATCATGAGCTGGAGGCGGAACATTACCTGCGAGCCGGGGAGTATGACAAGGTGTTACGCGTAGGAGAAAAATCATTGGAGGCCAGCCGTACGCTGACCGCCTATCGTGCCGTGGCCTTGTCTCGCTTGGGAAAGATGGGCGACAGGCTGTTTGCTTATCCGCAATATTACCGTTCCGACGGATTGTTCTTTGAAACGGATTCCCTGCACACGCTCCGTTATACGAATGATTCCATTTATTACCTGCTGGGAGCACGTCCATATACGGGAGAAGACCGCATGGTATTTCTGCGGAACATCTGCTACAAGGGAACCGGAAAATATACCTCGCTGGACTATTACCTTTCTGCCTTGCTGCTTGAAAAGAAACTGGACAGTTTCGCACAGGCCGTTCCCGATTTCTATTTGCCGGAAGATACCTTGCCGCGTTATTATCGGGAAGCATTGGTAATGTATCATGTCCAGCGGAATGATACTGTATCTTCGCGTGCAGACAGTCTGACTTTAGATCGTTTCAGGGCTTACCAGACCTTACAGCAGAAAGAGGGTTCTCCGCTGGAAGAACGCAACCGTATGCGTCGCGAATTTGGCGATACCTACTGGTGGTATTATGATTATCAGGAATAAAAAAACATTTGTGTAGAGGATAAAAAATTAAGAGAGGCTGCCGGGGAAATGCAGCCTCTCTTATTTTTTAAAGAACAAACGCTTTTGTCCTTACAGCTGATATTTTCACAAATACCAATACTGTTCTTATCTATTACTATGAAAAACATCTTTATAACATCCGGTTCACTTGGATTGTTCAGAGAAAAATGTGTTTTTAACACTTGTTTTGATTCTGTTTCTATCGTTTACATATTTCCTTGAAATCACAATAAGTGCACCGGTCTTCCTCTTCCGTCTGACTGAAACTCAAATCAGGATTGAAAATTTCCTCCAGAAGTGCCTGTAGGCGGGTTCTGAACTCTTCTTCCAGCAATGAAAAGTCTTCCACAGGAGTGGTTTTGTTATACGATTCCTTGAGCTGGACGACGGGCGAGTAATCTTCTGCCGCAGCCCGGTGAATGTAGAGCAGGGCAGGAGCTACTTTCCGGTCATCATTCCGTTCACGCAGTTTCCGGCATACGATGGCGGCATACAGGAAAGTCTGGAATACGTAATTGGAACGTTTGGGGCCGGGCGTGAACAACGATTCTACGCTGGGCGGGGTGTCGGCCTTGCCTCCCGTCTTGTAGTCCACAATGCGGAGTACGTTGTCCTTGCTGTCCATACGGTCGATGATTCCCCCCATGCGCGAGCGGATGACCCCCTTGGGTGTCTGTATCTCTACGTCCTCCATGACCCGTTGTTCGGAACCTACGAAGGTAAAGGGAGCGTGGCGCAGGTCGTTGTGAAGCAGCTGCTGGATGTAGCGCAGAATCACGGCGGAATTGATGAGCTGTACTCCGTTGTATTCCGGACGCTCGTCGGCAGGGAGGTGGAAGAACAGCTCCTTGAACCCGTTGTCCACGTAATTCTGTAGTTTCACTTCTTCCTGGAGCAGGGCTTCCAAGGTGTCTTTGTTGATGACTTTTCCGTGTGCCGTGAGCTCCTTGTAGATGTGTTCGGCAGCGTAGTGGAAGATGCTTCCGAATTTGGCTGAGTCGATTTCTGCACTTACTTCTTCAGGGGCTGCCAGTCCTGCTACGTACTTATAATAGAACTTCAGCGGACAGTCCAGGTAGCAGTTCAGGGCTGACGGGGAAAGAAGGGCTTTCGGATTTACCCGTACGTCGAACACGCTCTGCATCCGTTTCATGATGTCGGGCGACTTGGGGATACAGATGGGTGAGGAAGCAATGGGCGACTGTTCAGCCTCCAGTTGTTTCCGCTGTACGGGATAGCCCCACTCAATCAGCAGCTGAAGCATGAAGCGCGACATTTCTCCCCGATTCATTCCGTCGCTCACCGTGTTGTAGAGTAACGTAGCCTTCTCTGCCCGTTGCAGCAGACGGTAGAAATAGTAGGCATAGACCGCAATCTTGTGGTCGATGGTGGTCATGCCGAACGCCTTGCGCAGGTTATAGGGGATGAACGAAGCATCACCGCCTGCCTTGGGCAACTGGCCTTCGTTGACCGACAGCAGAATGACATGGCGGAAATCCAGGTTACGTGTTTCCAGTACCCCCATCACCTGCATACCGATGGCCGGCTCTCCGTGGAAAGGAATGCTGGCTGTCGACATGACGCGTACCAGCAGGCGGTGGAAGGTGACAGGTTGTACCTCCAGGTCCTTGCTTTCAAGCAGGGCATGGAAGCGGTTGACCATGGTGAAGCTTTTGAACAAGGCTTCGCGATAGAGCTGGTCGAGGGCATCGCTGGTGGAGGCTGCCTGCTTGCGATACAGCTGTGCCACCTGCTTCAAGATGTCGGCTAGCCGTTTGCGCAGTTCCAGGTTGTGGCTGCACGGCTTGAACAGCAGCGACAAGGCTTCGTCCCGTTCCAGTTCCGAGGGAAGGGGGTAGAAGCGGTTCTTCTCCGTCAGTTCCTTTTCCAGCGGAGCGGCTTCTCCGGAAAGCAGTTGCGTGTACGGATGCTTCAACACGCTGATGACTTCGGCAAACTGGTAGCGTCCGCTGCGGGAATTGTAACCCGCAATGTGCAGTTCCAGCAACGTCTTTACGAAGCTGTAGGCCGGTGTCTGCGAGAGCGGGAAACCCATGGTGATGTTAATGTGGCGCACGTTATCCGGTAGTGAGTGAAGCACAGGTTGCAGCATGGCTTCGTTGCAGAGTACCACGGCCGTTTCCTTTTCGTTCTCCGTCAGGTTCTCCCGAATCCATTGCGGCAGGTAGCGTGCTTGTCCGTTCTCCGTAGGTGATTCGATGAAGGTAATTTCTTTCGGATGGTTCAGGTGGTCGAACAGGGAAGGCGGCAACTCCGAAGGGAAATTCTTCAGGTTGCGGCGGATAAACTCGCCCGCCTCGTGCGGATGCTTGTTCAGGTAGAAGGTATCGTAGTCCCAGTAGAACAGTGCCTTTCCTGCCTCGTGCAATTTGCTGAACAGGGTTTGTTCCACTTTATTCAGCACGTTAAATCCCACGAACACATATTTGTCGTAGGGAAACTGCTGCACATCCATGGTCTCCGTCACCTCGCGGTAGAGCATTCCTTCGTAGGCGATGCCCTGCTCGCGGAGCAATTCTTTATATTGCGTATAGATGTCGCCCAACACGTCCCACAATGAGATGAAACGCCGTTTCAGTTCCGTGACCTGTTCGATGGAGAAGTTACGGAAAAACTGACTTAATGCTTCCTTTTGTCCTTCCTCCAGAAAGTCATATTCGCCGGTCAGCTTGTTCAGGTCCTTCAGGTTGCTGAACAGCGCCTTGGTGTCGGCCATGTTCTTGTCAGCATCGTCAAAGTCGCTGATGAGCATCTCGCCCCAGAAGTAGAATTCGTCCAGGCTCTCCTTGCTGCCTGTTATTTCACGGAACACCTTGTAGAGGTCGCACACTAATTTGGTGGAATCGCCCGTCACCCATTGCGACGACTGGCGGAACAGCTCACTGATGCTCACGTAGGCCGGCGACCATACCGGGCGGTTGGATTCCTGTGCCAAATATTCATTGAAAAAGAGGCTGGCACGCTTGTTCGGGAAAACCACAGCCACCTTCGTGAAGTCTCCGTTCATCTTCCGGTACAAATCGGCGGCCACCTGCTTCAAAAAAGTTTCCATATATTGCATTGTCGAAATATCGTTGTGAAAAAATAAACTCAGGCCGGAAGCGTCACTTCTTCCAGCTCATTGGCAAACACGTACCAAAGGAATCCCCGGATGTGGGTGTAGCCCATCTGCGTGAGCAAGTCCATGTACTCCTGCACCTGTGCGCGGTAAGCCTCGTTCTTCTTTCCGAACTTGAAGTCCACCACGACCACCTGTCCGTCTTTCCGCATCACGCGGTCGGGGCGGCGTGTTTGCATCTGTCCCTGCTCGTCGGTGTAGACAATGGCACACTCGTTGTAAAGCTCCCACGTACCGCTGAACCAGTCCTTCACGGCCGGATGCTGCAAGGCCCAGTGCGCCAGTCCCTGAATCTGCTGCTTCTGCTCCTCCGATTCGAACACTCCTTCGAAACTCAGCCGTTCCAGTGCCGAAGGAAGGTCATCCGCCTTTTCGATGTGGGCAAACACCTGGTGCAACAACTGTCCCTGACGGATGTATTGTCCGCGACTGTCCTCTGTGTCGTCACCCTGAATGAAGTCGGCCGAACGGTTCGACTGCTTGAATTCGATGTGCGTTTCGATGCTTTCCATCTTCACGGGCACTCCCTCGCGGGGCGACGAAAGTCGGTTGGATTTGCCCGCCTTCTTCTCATCGTGCGCCGTGCAGAGTTCCCCGTATTCGCCCACTGCATCGTCTTCCGGATTCTCCTGTGCCAGCGGCAGTTCCACCTCCTGCATGAGTGGCAGACTGTCGTACAACAGTTCTGAAACCGTTCCCTTCTGTCCTGCCTTTGCGAAAATAATCAGGTTTTTGCAGGCACGTGTAAACGCTACGTAAAGCAGGTTCAGGTTGTCTACCCAGAGTTGTAATTTCTCTTCCAGGTAATCGTCGTGATACACCGATTCCGCCATGGCACCTGAATAGTTCACCGGTACGATGTCCAGGCGGTTGAACGGCGGAATGTCGGTTTCCTTTCCCGTGCCTGCCACGCTGCACCATATCAGGTGATTGTTCGTTTCGTTCTCCATCTTCCAATCGCAGAACGGCAGCAGCACCGTGTGATACTCCAGTCCCTTCGACTTATGGATAGACAAGATGCGGATGCCGTCAATCTCGCCCGAAGGGATGGTCTTCGCGTTCAGTTTCTCGTCCCAGAAACGGATGAAGGCCGTCAGCTCCGATGAGTTGTTCTGCATGTATTCCGTCACCGCATCATAGAAGGCACAGAGATATGCATCCTGCTTCTCGATAAGCTGCATGTCGAACAGCACAAACAACTTCTCCAGCAGTTCGTACAGCGGCATGAAACGGAGTTCGTTTGCCTGCAACTGGAAGGCTGCCGGCAGGTAACGGGACGGGTCGTCGAGCAGTACCGTGTTGAGGCTGATGTCCTTGCGCAATACCCCTTGCTGATAAGCCACCGCCAGCCGTGCCAATGCGATGCGGTCGTCGGGTGAAGAAAGATACCGCAGTCCGTCGATGAGCATACTCACTGCCAGCGATGCACTCAGCCGGAACGCCTCGTCGGATACGATGCGGTAGGGGGTATGTTCGTCGAAGTAAGCGGCAATGTCGGGGATGCTCCGGTTCTTTCGCACCAGAATGGCCATCTCGTTGAGGCGGATACCCTCTGCCGTAAGGCGTTCCACTTCCTCGGCCAGCTGTTCCAAGGTCGCTTCCGTGTAAGGCCGTTCCTTGGAGTCCTGTAGGAAGGTCACCTTTACGAAGCCCTTCTCCTCCTTCTTGGCACAACGCTGCCGCACGTCGCTGTACGCCTGTTCCAGTTGGGCGCAAGGCATGCCCTGTTCCTCCTGATAGCGTCGGTTCAGTGTCTGGCAGGCCGCCGTGAAAAACTCGTTGTTGAAGCGGATGATGCGTGCCTCACTTCGCCAGTTCGTGTCGAGCGTACATTCCTTGATGCGGAAACTCCGGTCATTGCCCAGTCCCGCCAGAATTTTCCAGTCGCCGCTTCGCCAGCGGTAGATGCTCTGCTTGATGTCGCCCACGATGAGGCTGCCTTCCTTCTGTGCCAGACTTTCCTGCAACAGCAGATGAAAGTTCTCCCACTGCATGCGTGAGGTATCCTGAAACTCGTCAATCATCACCGTATCGATGGTGGTACCGATTTTCTCGTAGACAAACGAGGCATCTCCCTCCCTGATTAAGCTATGGAGCAAGGCATTGGTATCCGACAGCAGAAAACGGTTGTGCGCCTGGTTCTGCAAGCGTACCTCCTCGTCAATGTGCGCCAGCAAACGCAGGTTATTCAGGTAACGCAGCGAAAGGTCGCACGAGTTGAGCAGCAAGTTGTTCTGCGGACGACGGTTTTCCGCTTCCGCTAACAAGGGTATCAGTTCCGAAGCCGCCAGCGAACGGATTTCATCGCGGTGGGCCGACGTTTTGGTCGTCCAGTTTTCCTCGCTTTCCAGGCACTTCTCCACGGTGGCATTGCGGATGTCATCGCTCAGTTTCCCGTTGGCCAGTTTGTTGAAATAACTGCCGATGCCTCGTGAGCCGTTCTTCAGGTCGGCCGGAGTCAGTCCGTGCATTTCGAGCAAGCCCGTAAACTGTTCGCTGAATCCCTTCATGAATTCCAGCACCTCCTCACGGATACTTTTCAGCTCATCCCGGTAGGAAGGAATAAAGTTCGGGTCGGCCAGTTTCCGGCGCAGTCCTTCTCCCTTCTCGATGTAGCTCTCGTCGAAAATATTCTGTCCGAATCCCTTGATGTCTTTCGACACATCCCAGCGGCGGTCGTTCACGATACGTTCCTCGATATACTCCAGCAGCCAGTAGAGCACCGGTGAGCGCCGGTCCAGCTTCTCAATCATGGCATCCACCGCATCGCTCAGCACCTCCGTATTGTTCAGTTCGATAGACAAGTTGGCCCCTAATTCCAGTTCCCGCGCCAGGTTGCGCATCACCGACTGGAAAAACGAGTCGATGGTCTCGATGCGGAAACGGCTGTAGTCATGAATGATGTGCCGTAACGCCTCCCGTGCCGATTCCCGGATTTCCTCGACCGATTTGGTCGATGTCTTCTGAATCTCCTTCAGGTAGCCTTCCGAACCCTCGTCGGCCGTAGCGATGCCGTAAAGCTGTTCCAGGATACGTTCCTTCATTTCCGCCGTCGCCTTGTTGGTGAACGTTACCGCCAGAATCCTGCGATAGGCATACGGGTCTTCAATCAGTTGTCTTATATAATGTACCGCCAGTGTAAAGGTCTTGCCGGAGCCGGCAGAAGCCTTGTAGACTAAAAGCTGGGGATGCTGTTCCATGTGTGATGTCGTTTTTAGGGTTTTCGTTACACAAACTTACGGAATTTTCGCGGAAAAACCGCAGGAAACCGCCGATTAGTGAGGGGAGAACCGTGGCACGTGTATCCGGAAATCTTCCTGCGGTATGCTGAAAATGCCTGGAAGCTTTCTATGTTTTCCGGTACGGAACTGTATGTTTCCCGTCCGGAAAACGTAGGGTTTCGCACCGGAAAACCTATGGCTTGCGTGCGGAAACGTAAAAAGTTGTAGTACGTTTCTCATTTTATGTGACGGCCTTTGGAAAAGAGAGATAGGGGAATGTCTGCTTTAGTGAAAAGTGTTTGAAAATGTTGGTGTATATTAACAAATGTAATTATCTTTGTATCCGATAACCGGGTGAGGTAACCTGTTTGTCCGGCAGAATTTAGAAATGAGATACCAAAAAACTTTTTATTATGAAATTAAGGCTATACATCGGAGGACTGGTAGCTTTCTCCGTTTTATTTTCTTCGTGTGGGAAAGACTCGGAAAAGGGAGAATCGTTTGAACCTCATACGTATAATGTTTCGGGGAAGGTAGAAAAAGGACCTTTTGTGAGTGGGTCGACCATTACCATCCAGCCCATGGATTCCAAGCTTCAGGTAAGAGGTGATTTCTATTCCTCTACCATTCAAGACGATATGGGAAATTTCTCTTTTGGTTCCAAATTGTTTGAAGCTCCTTATGCAGAACTTACAGCCAACGGATATTTCTTTAATGAAGTAGAAGGAGAGCTTTCTTCAGGTACCTTAAGCCTGCGTGCATTGGTTGATTTGTCAGATAAGACCACGGTCAATGTCAATGTGCTGACTCATCTAAAATACCAGCGTGTACAGAGGCTGGTGGAAGGAGGTATGAGTTTCAAAGAAGCCAATACGCAAGCACAAAAAGAATTGTTTACGGCTTTCGGACTCCAGAGATATGAAGATAAGGATGCCTCTTCATTTTCCATCATTGGAGGTACAGATGAATCAGCTGCCCTGATTGCTATATCATCTTTATTGATTGTAGATAGAAGTGAAGCTGCTTTGACGGAGTATTTGGCCAAGCTGTGTAAAGAATTTGGAGATAACGGTGCATTTACAGAGTCAACTCGGCAGCAGATGAAAGAAGGCCGGAATGCATTGGCCGGGCAGTTGTCGGCTGTTCGCAACCATGTTATTGACCGCTATGAGGAAATAGGCCTGCCGATAGAAGTGAAGGAACTGGCTTACTTCTTTGACTGGGATAATGACGGAGTGGCCGGAAACGAGACCTTACAAGAAGGGCAGACGGTTACACTGGAAACCACGGAACTTCAGGTACCGAACCAGGGTGGCAATTATACGATAAAGATTACCTCTCCTGTACCAGTTTATTTGGAACCGCTGATTTCAGAGGATGACGAGTCGTATCCGCCTCTCATTTCGGAGGATTATTTTTCTACGGATATTTATGAGGGCTTGGTAGATGCTTCTGTCTCTCTTGAGAAGTCGCTGGAGAATAATGTGCTTACCATCAATGTGAGTCCTCTAAATTCTCGAACTTCTAAAGAAGCTTCTGTGAAAGTATACGACTGTATGGGGAATGAGGTCGGAGAGGTGAAGATTGTCCAGGAAGGAAACCCTGATATGCCTCTGCCTAAGTTGGGAGAGACTGGCAAGACGGTGGTGGCTGGATTTGCTTTAGAACTTGCAAAAGCTTTTTCGCAGTGGTCGTTGATGGAACAATATTACCATTATAACAAAGAGGCAAATTTAGTTTCTCAATATATAAGTCCGGATGCGACGATTATAAGTGACATCTGGAACTCTTTTTATCGTGCCAATAGGATGAACCTGATGTTTAAGGAAGCAGAAGCGAAGCAATTGGGAGTATATCAGAGTTACTTTGATGTATGGAATGCTTTGTATTATTATTATATGGTTGTGGCATGGGGGGATGTACCTTATGTAGACAGTACTGATTTTGGGGTAGCAGGTGGCTCCAGTATTTTCAAGACCTCCCAGTCTGAGATATTTTCCCGTTTGATTAAGGAGCTGCAAGAGGCAATGGATAATCTGGAGGAAAAGAAGAATGAATCATTAAGAGACGTTAATGACTTTTTCTTTGTTTCCAGAGATGTGGCTCGTATACTTCTGGCAGATATTTATATGTATCAGGGTAATTATCTGCAGGCTGAATCACTTCTTGCCAAAGTTATATCCGGTGGCTTTTATATGTTGGACTCTTCCAATTATAACCAGAAAGAAACGATTACGGATTTATATAACAATGGGAGTGGAACAGAAACCATACTGGCAGTTCGGAATGGCGTGATGACACGTAGCAACATCTCGTTAGGAGTTCCTTCTCTTGTTCCTCTTATGACATATACAGATGTATTACTGTCATATGCAGAATGTCTTTGTAAAAACGGTAGCACGTCGGATGCAGAAAGCCAGTTGAACAAGATTGTCGCAGCAAAGGGAATCCCATTGTCAGGAACTACGGTTTTGGATAAAATTAAGAGCGCCCGGTTGCAACTGTCGCTTTATTGTGACGTGAACTTTGCCTTTTTGAAAAGGACAGGATTCGCGAAAGAGGTGTACGGAGTAGAAGACTATAGGTTGTTGCTTCCTATTCCGCAAAGAGATGTAATTGCCGGTGGAATTTCGCAAAATACTGGATATTAGAATTTAGGCGGAAACTGGTAGGGTCGGGCGAGTAGCCGGAGTTGAATAAATGTACCTGATAATCGTATAAAACCCTGGAAAAATTTGTGTAATTCAAAATAAAAGCCTACTTTTGCACCGCAATTAAGGATGGTTCCGTAGCTCAGCTGGATAGAGCAACGCCCTT
>ERZ773210.497-NODE-497-length-46145-cov-19.785832_pt1 | contig 46145 bp, 48 predicted proteins | sample MGYA00580528_ERZ773210 | MGnify/ENA primary metagenome ERZ773210 (study PRJEB29015, sample SAMEA2737769) | human gut metagenome | biome: human gut; feature: human-associated habitat; material: faeces | place: China | collected 2012 ...
CGCTTCGGCAAGTGGAGTATATGTTGCGAGACAAATTATTTCAAAAATGTAGAGGAAGGAGAAGAGTCTATACAGAAAACACAGAACATACCCCGAACCGAGACGATGTTAGTACGGCTATTTTGCAGCATTTGGACGGCCTCCGTGGAATTGATACCCATTGTCACCATTTGCCGGATGACCAGTTTCAGAACATGGGGGTGAAATTCTTATACGATCAAAGCTATTGCAACTGGATGGATGATCTCCTGGGACTTCTGCATAGCTATTCCAATGTCTATGCAGATCTCTGCTGGCTGCCCCTTATCAGCACATCGGCAGCGAAACGATTCCTGCGGGAAGCGCTGGAGATCGGTGGAAGCAATCGCATCCTCTGGGGCTGTGATACATGGACCTCTGAGGAAAGTTACGGTGCTGTTTTGGCGTTCCGACGGGTGGTGTCGGAAGTGCTCTCGAAGATGTGTCAGGAAGGCTACCTCAGCTGTGAAGAGGCCTGCTATACGGCTGGACAGATCTGGCGCGGCAATGCGCTCAAGCTATTTGGCTTTGAAGACTGATGCAGGCAACAGCAATCAGCTTGGCTGAATATCTTCATTTTTCAAATTAACGTTACTGTTCAGGGGGCGGAGCTTGAGAAAACCGATGGTGCAGACTGATAACAGTCAAAGCCATCGGTTTTCTTTATCCAAATATCGTGGAGCAGATGCTGCTGTGAAAAAGTTGAGAAGAGTGGGCTTCCTTTTGATTACGATATGGTGGTTGTGGATGAACTGTCATCTTTTAAGAATCACCAGTCAAAAAGGTTTAAGGCTCTGATGAAGGTAAGATCAAAGGTACAGCGCATCGTAGGCCTGACCGGCACACTGTCAAGTAACGGACTTATGGATTTGTTTGCAGAATATAAACTGCTGGATAAGGGAGAAAGGCTTGGCAGATTTATAGGTCAGTACAGGGAAAAATATTTTAAGCCTGATAAAGCAAATGGTCCGATAGTTTACAGTTACAAGATTCTGTCGGGAGCAGAGGAAGCCATATATGCGAGGATTTCAGATATTACGATTTCCATGAAGTCAGCAGATCATCTTGAAATGCCGGAACTGGTGAATTCCAGATATACCGTTCAACTGGATAAAAAGGAACTAGCGAGACTTTGGAGGCAAGGGCAGAAGAATACAGTTTCTGTGATTTATATTATGGCTGCGAATACAGTTCCGGTGGAGGAGATACATCACAAGCTTCCTTTGAGTGAAGGTGGCACACATGATCGGAGCAATCTGATTGCTTTGTGTAAGTCATGTCATTCACAGATTCATGCGAAGCGAGGGGATCGCTGGCATGACCGGTAGGGGGTATTAAAATCTCTGTGGATCGATCCGCTATAGAACGGCGGGTGGGTCTTGCATGTGTAGTCGCGAAATGGAAGGCGAGGGTATTATTATACTATTAGTTTACCTCTGAGGTAAATTTCAAAATTGACTAATTTACCCCTGTGTGCTATTATGAATTTACCTCGAAGGTAAATTTAATAAAGGGGTGATGTATTGGATATTACGTACAAAAATAAGAAGATTGAAAAGGTTTGTACGGATGCCAAGATATCCGATAGAACATATGGAAATGAAATGTCAGAAAAAATCCAAATGCGTATAGGAGAAATTGAAGCTGCAGATACTGTAGAAGAAATGATCCAATATCACATTGGAAGGTGTCATCCATTAACCAATAATCGGAAAGGGCAATATGCAGTTGACTTGGTGCATCCGTATAGATTGGTATTTGAAAAACATGGTAATGAAATTCAAGTGGCGTATATAATGGAGATAGTAGATTACCATTAAAAAGAGGAAAGTGAATAGGAGGTAGCACTATGGTGAGAAGTCGCAGTTTTATTGCAACACCACCCGGAGCGACAATTAAGGAGCAGCTAAATGAGAAAGGAATGAGTCAGAGAGAGTTTGCTGCAAGGATGGATATGTCTGAAAAGCATATTAGCAAGCTCATTAATGGTGAGGTTCAGCTGACTCCAGAGGTGGCTGTTAGATTAGAAGTTGTATTAGGAGTACCTGCAAAATTTTGGAATAATCTTGAGGCAGTATATAGAGAGAAGTTGATAAAAGTTGAAGCTGAAAATGCAATGGATGCAGATGAAGCTTTAGCCAAGCAAATACCTTACAGTGAAATGGCTAAGTTTGGATGGATTCCAGAAACCAGAGACTCAAAGGAAAAAGTTATTAATCTTAGAAAATATTTTGAGGTTGTTGAGTTATCATTATTAGAAAATAAGCAGATTACTAGAATTGCATGTAGAAGACTTGCGGTAACAGAAAAGAGTGATTTTGCATTATTAGCTTGGGCACAGGAAGCAAAGATCAAAGCAAGAAGTATCGAAACATCGCCAATTAATATAAGGGGATTGATAAGTATTATTCCGGAAATCAGATCCATGACAGTTTTGAAACCTAAGGAGTTTTGCCCTAGGATAAAGAATATGTTAGCTGAATGCGGAATAGCACTTATTTTTTTGCCACATTTGAAAGGATCTTTTCTTCAAGGAGCTTCTTTTATGGATGGAAATAAAATAGTTGTAGGACTTACCGCTAGAGGAAAAGATGCGGATAAGTTTTGGTTTAGTTTATTCCATGAATTGGCACATATTGTATTAGGACATATTGGACAAATAGATGGAACAACTGATCAGGATGAGAAAGATGCAGATGCGTGGTCGAGGGATACATTGATATCAAAGGAAGCTTTTGATGAATTTGTTGAGAAGGCAAGATTTTCGACTACTAGTATAAGAACATTTGCAAAAATGTTAGGCATTGCACCTGGAATTGTGGTTGGTAGATTGCAGAATGAAGGTTACATTAAACACAGTATGATGAATGAGTTAAAAGAGCATTATGAAATTGCTGTGTAATAGTATAAAAATTTTGGAGGATCGCTATAAAGGGGGAAGTATGCTCTGAATTTCTCCTCAATTCTACGATTTGACCTAAAAGAGCATAAAAAGGAGCGTGCTCCAAAATGATTTCTCATTTTTTCACACGCCCTTTATTATCGTATAGGAAACTTCGTTTCCATACGATAAAAACGCTCCGCGAGGATGCGCACTCGGCGCAGGGGTAGATGGTTGCCGAGGCAACCGCGCCTCGGCGCGAGAATGTGCCAAGGCACATTCTTTTTTAAGAAAAGGGAGCTTAGTTTTTCTCGCGAAGGAACAGATACCAGTACAGGCAGCCGACCACAATGACACCGCCGAAGATATTGCCGATGGTGGCAGGGATCAGATTGTTGAGGATAAAGGTTCCGATATTTAAGCCCTCTGCAGCGATGCCGTATGCAGATGCGGTCATCATACCTGCGGGAATGTAGAACATGTTTGCAACACAGTGCTCGAAGCCGCAGAGAACGAATGCAGAGATCGGAGGGTATACGGCGAGAATTTTGCCGGAAACGTGGGTTGCGCTCATACCCATCCAGACAGCTACGCAGACCATAACGTTACACAGGATACCGCGGAAAAAGACCTCTGAAAAGCTCAGGGAAACCTTTGTGACAGCGGTATTTACCATGTTTTGTGCGAGCAGTCCGTCATACAGCCCGGGAATATGTCCGTATACGAACAGAACGGACACAAACAGGGAACCGATCAGGTTGCCGAGATAAACAAACAGGTAGTTTTTCATAAGTGCCTTAAAGGTGATCTTATGGTCGAGCAGGGAAATGACCATAAGGCAGTTACCGGTGAACAGCTCACTGCCGTTGCAGATAACCATCGCAAGTCCTGCCGGGAAAACGAGGGCGGATACGATCCGGGCTGCGGACGGATTGGTGATGTCTGCGGAAGCAACAGATGCTGCGGCACCTGCCAGTGCGATAAACATGCCGGCGAAGAAGCCAAGCAGCAGCATGTGCAGACCGGGAAGGTTGGCCTTGCGGACGCCGGCAATATCATAGTTTTTTGCAATTTGATCTGATGAAATCATGGGATTTGCAGTTCCTCCTTTTTGGAACCCACAGGTTCCTGTATTTTCTGCGTTCATTAATGGTGATATTGTAACATGCGCCCCGAAAAGCCGCAAGGAGACAGACTTTCTTGTATGGTAAAAAAAACATTTTTTCGTTACAGTTCACTCGTACCTTTTTGTAAGTAAAAATGAGCTGCGAAGCAGCGGAGAGCGTCGAAGACGCGGTTTTGCGAATGGCGCGAGTGAACTGTAACCATTTTTACAGCGTCTAAACCGTAAAGCAGATTCCCTGCAGAATCATCCGTTCATCTTTTTCCGGCGGATACAGCGTTCTTCACGGTTTGCAAGCGCTTTGATTTTTCCTTCCAGCAAAATGGCGCGTCCTTTTTCATTTCTTGTATACACAACATCATAGGCTCCGATATACGGCTTCATGCATTTAGCGAAAAGCTGCGCGTCCTCCTTGCGCTTGGAAAAACATTCCGGAACGACATAAAATCCGTTCAGACCGCGGAAGCGTTTGGGACTTACCAGAAGGTAGCGCTGGTTATCGACCGCATCGAAAAAATCGTTGACACACTGCGCGAATAAGGCCTTATCGCGTCCGCTTCCTCCAGAAAGAAAAGTAACATGATGATCAGAACCAGAAGTACCAGATACGACTTTGCAGTGCGGCTCTTCTAAAAGGTTTTGTGTCTCCAATGCTTTCAAAATGCCATTTCCGAATGCTTTGAGGCGGCGCAGCGGGCTTCCGAGCATGAAAAGCTTTGGAAAGGCTGCGATCAGGACGCCGCCTGTATACAGAGCCATAAAAAATCCGATGACGCCGGAGACTGCGGAACGCGAAGCAAAACCGGTTCCCAGAGCGAAAATCAGACCGACCAAGAGCAGGGTAGAGGTCAGAAGCAGCGTTCGGAGCGCATCCCAGAACAGGACGGAGGTCACATATTTATCCGGGACTTCATTGGTATCAACCACTTCCATTTTGTCGTACACGGCGAGAGAACGCATCCAGCGGTCTTTTAGCTCGCTGCGCTTTTGGGAAAGGGCGAGCATTTTCCGGTTCATGGAAGCTGAATTGCTTTTGGTAAAAGGAGGGCGGATGATGGAAAGGCGGTCGATGCCGTTTTCGATCGTATCTTCCGTATAATGCAGTCCGAGAAACTGCTCCATGCGCCGACAGAGCAGCGTGTAGTCCTCGCTGATTGTGTCCTCTGGGTTTTGCTGTACTTCTTTCCGGGGCTTTAGGCAGACGAGATGCCAGATATTGCTTGTTTTGTTCGGGTCTTCTTTCCAGACGCGGATGGCGCGGCCGCGCATCTGATTGCTGAGCATAAAGGAGCCGACAAAGCTTGCCAGAATCAGGGAATTGATGCAGGGAGAATCCCAGCCTTCGCCGAGCAGGGATTTCGTGCCGATCAGAACCTGCATTGCGCCCTGGGCAAAAATGGCAGTAACAGCTGCGGTGAGGGCGTGCGCGTCCCCCGTGACGGTCACTTTTAAGTAGTCGTTTTCCGAAAGGCTGCCGATGGCGGAAAACGTGAGTTTGATTTTTGCGTCGGTCTGCTGCAGCAGCGCTTCTTTTGCCTCTGCCGGTATGATGACGACGCTTCCGCACAGAACGCCTAACCGGATTGTTTTATGCTTTTTTTCGTTTTCCCTGCGGAGCATTTCAAAAAAGGGAAGAACGCCGAGGGACGCGATCGTCGCTTCGGGATTGCCGATGGCCTTTTCATATTCTTTTCGGATATAATCGGTCAGAATCAAAAGACGCAGGGAGCTGCCCATCGAATCGTACTCCGAAAATACGATATCCCGGATGCTGTTTGCTTTGCCGAGGGAATTGGTCAGCAGCTTTTCGACTGCTGCACTTTTGGTCAGGATGACTTTTTTCTTTTCGATCAGACCCTGGGATTTTAGCTGGTCGATCAGCATTTCCCGGTAAACCTTATCACATAGATAGGAATCGTTGTCATCGTATAAAAAGCCCTGCAAAAGCCGTTCCATCCACTTCGCGCCCATGGCGGGCAGCTTTTTTGTCCCGAGCAGCCGTTGCAGACGCGCAGGGAATGCTGCATTTTTGCTCTGCAGATAAATCAAAATTGCCTCGAGATATTCCGGGTCATCGAGAAGAAGGTCATCCGAAATCTGACCGTTTAAACCTTTGTGTGTCTCAATCACAGTGAGCAGCTGGGAATCCTGCATCAGGCTTTGCAGCATCTGACTGCTGCGCTCTTCAAAATTTTGAATTTCTTTTGTTTCCGCTGTGGTCGGATAATTGAAATAGACATAATCCTGATGCGGGCAGAGACTTCCCTCTTTTACCAGCTCCGGAATCGTGATTTCCTCGTCGATATCTCCGCACATATTCATGTAGCGCGTCCACATCGCAGGCGTGGAATCATAGGGCGGGGTAGCGGTCAGGGAAATGGTTCTTAGGGAAGAAAGCTGCGATTGGAAGGCTTCGAGGGATTTCCACCATTCGCTGCGAAGATGATGGCATTCGTCGAGGCAAAGCAGTTCGATGTTGGCATTTTTCATGGTTCGAACTAAGTCAAAGTCAGAATAATCGACTTCTTCGCTGTCGGTCGGGGCGGTATCCTCGCCGGGCGTTTCCGTGCCGCAAAAACGGGTCATTGCACTGTGAAGCGCCTGATAGGTTGCGACCGTAATGGCCTTCGGCTGCTTCAGGCTCAGGGAGACGTAATCCTCCAGTGCGTATCCGTCGCATAAAAAGGCTTCCTGAATCCTTGCTGCCCACTGTTCCCGAATCGTGATGGAGGGCGCTAAAATGAGCGTGTTCGCATTCAGGCGTTTGATCAGTTCGATGCCGAGGGTCGTTTTGCCGGAACCGGGCGCGGCGACGATGTGGATTTTGTCGTCGGACAGATAGCGGCTGACATTTTGCAGAACCCGCGCCTGGTAGCTGCGCCAGGTTCCGTGAAATTCCAAAATTCCTTCATAATTCATAAGAGGTTCTCCTTAAAGAATCAGTTCCTGAAGTTTTATTAGAAAGGCGCGACTATTTTATTCTATCTTATGGTGCGTTTATCCTTCCTGTCAACTCATTTCCCAGCTTTACGAAACCGGGAAATGGCGCTATACTGACGGTAATACGACGCACGGTCACAGTATTATGTAAACTGAAGAAAAGGTGGAAACAGTATGGAACGACCACAGGCAGAATGGCTGATTGAGTTTTTGGAAAAAGCCGGAAAGTTAAAATCGGTGCCGCGGCATTGCATTACACCGGAAGGCGTGCGGGAAACGGTCGCGGGACATTGCTGGAGAGTTTCTCTGATGGCGTGGCTGTTGAAAGAGGAATTGCCGGATGTCGATATGGAAAAGGTAATCCATATGTGTCTGCTGCACGATCTCGGAGAAGCGGTAACGGGCGATATCCCTGCATTTGAAAAAAAGGAACAGGATCGCAGCGTGGAGCGAAAAGCCGTGGGCGGACTGCTTTCGATGCTTCCGGGCAAAACCGGTGAAGAGGCGAAAGTGCTTTTTGCAGAGATGAATGCGCTCGAGACAGATGAAGCGAAGGTTTACAAAGCGCTGGATAAGCTGGAAGCTGTGATCGCCCATAACGAAAGCGACATCAGCACCTGGCTGCCGCTGGAATATGAGCTGCAGCAGACCTATGCAGCGGAAAGCGTCAAGGGCTTTCCGATTTTGGAGGAAATTCAGAGGCTGGCAGTTAAAAAGACGCTGGAAAAAATCGCGGAAGAAAAAGCGGGGAGGAATCCGGATGATGGAAGAAGAGAAGAATAACGTAGAGAATTCTGCAGAACCCACAGGCGATCAGGCGGCTGATCTGCAGTCGTCAGGCGATCAGGCAGCTGATGCGCAGTCGTCAGCCGTGGTGCCGCTGCAGCCTGACAAACCGCTTTCTGGCAAAGAACTGCGGCGTCAGAAAAAAGAAGCCGCTGCAGCGCAAAAGGCTGAAGCTGCCGCACAGAAAGCACGGGAAAAAGCCGAGGCAGAAGCGCAGAAGGCACGCCAGAAGGAGGAATCGCTCGCTGCGAAGCTGCAGCGCCGCCAGGAGAAAAAAGAATACCGGCAGGGCGTCCGCCAGGAACGCGGACAGGAAATAAGACTGCTCTGGCATATCGTGGAATTCGTCATGCTTGTGACGTTTATTGTGCTTGCGATTGATCAGGTGGGATTGTACGGATTTTTGTTTGTATGGTTCTTTATCGCGCTTGCAGCGGCATCCATTGTGCTGCTGCTTGCAGGACTGATCCGCGCGTTTCGCAAAAAACGCGCCGGAATCATGATTTTGGTATCCCTGATCGGAATCATCGGATGTATCGCGTGGTTTATTTTTCTGGTTTCGTCAAAACTGATCTGAGCGTGCCAGAACGAAAATTAGGAGGGTCACATGGCTCTCCTAAAATTTTATTCATGACAATAGAATGCTCGCAAAGCGTGCATTCTATTGTTTCATAGGAAAATGCGTCCTATGAAATAAAAACGCTCCGCGAGGATGCGCACTCGGCGCAAGGGTAGATGGTTGCTAAAGCAACCGCGCCTCGGCGCGAGAATGTGCCAAGGCACATTCTTTTTAAGAAAAACAGATTCAAAAAATGGCTGAACAGTGAAACGCCGGAGGAAAATTCTGCGTTTATAAGGAGTAGGAACGTATATTGCGCCGGGAAATGCAGAATTGCGACCCCGCGTGGTTTACACGATCGGAACCCCTGCAGGCAGCATAATTGATTCAGCAAAAAAGCAGGCCGCAGTCGCGGAAGAGGAGAGGAACAATGGAGGACGATAAAATCATCGCCCTTTACTGGGCACGAAAGGAAGAAGCAATTTCGGAAACGGACAGAAAATACGGCAGCTATTGCCGCAGCATTTCTTTCCGGATTTTAAACGATAAAGAGGACAGCGAGGAATGCGTCAACGATACCTGGCTGCATACCTGGAACGCGATTCCCCCCGGGAAACCGGAATTTCTGGCGGGATTTCTGGGAAAAATAGTGAGAAACCTTTCGATCAGTAAATATCGGGCAGGGCATGCCCAAAAGCGCGGAAGCGGCGAGACGCAGGCGCTTTTGGACGAACTGGAAGAATGTATTCCATCCGGCAAAAGTGTAGAGGACGAGATCGAGGGCAGGGAAACCGCCGCAGCGATCAATCGTTTTCTGGAAACACTGGACGCCGAAAGCCGGAAAATATTTGTCCGGCGGTATTTCTGGGCAGAGCCGGTTAAGGAGCTGGCAGGCAATTTGAATATCAGCGAGGGCAAGGTAAAGTCGCAGCTGTTTCGGATGCGGGCGAAGCTGAAAATGCATCTGGAAAAGGAGGGGATTGCACTGTGAAAAAGAATGAAAAGCTTTTCGACGCCATCGGACAGATCGATGAGCGATATATTGCGGAGGCGCTGGAACCGATGTATCAGGAAAGCGTAGGGACTTCGAATGAAAATAAAGCGGCGATGCCCAAAAAAGGAAAATTGTTTTTTTACCGACAGCGGCGCACAGTGGCGGCAGCAGCAGCTCTCGTTATCTGCATTGGTGCAGCCGGAATTGCACAGTGGCGGCTGCATTCGGAAGAACCCGGACCGGAGATGGCGGCCTATGATATGGCAGGGCTGAGTGCGGAGGATGGAATCGCACTGCAGGCAGAAGATCCAGCGGCTGTTGCTCCGGATGCGGACGAAAATCCGGCGGCGGCAGCCGACCAGAATGCGGCACAGGGACGTGTGGTCAACAATGCAGAGATCTGTTTCGCAGAAATTTATCTTGAGGTTGCAAAGGCAAACTCCGGAAAAATTACCTGGCGGATTGTCAATAAAAGCAACACAGAAACCGTCGGCTGGGGAACAGATTATACGCTGGAACGTTTCACAGAAAACGGTTGGGAAATGATTGAAAATTCCGACGCAGCTTTGGAAACACAGAAAGACACGCAGCAGGCAGAAGGCAGTCAGGCAGTCGCAGGAGAAACCAAAGAAGGAACGCTGGATTTGGCTGCTGATGGTATCCGGCTGGAGGCAGGGCAGTATCGTCTGAAAAAAGAATGCCGGATTTTTGACGACGAAAACAGTCGCCAGACGGAGCTGACCGCAGAATTTCAGGTTGAACCGTGACCTTTGGCTATAAAGATTTTATTGTGTGCCACAGGTTGTTTTCGAAACCTGTGATTCTGACATCATGATTGTCACAGAGCTGATTTTGTGGTAGACTGATAACAGTTTAGACACAGCGGTGGAGAACTCTGTGAAGCAGGCTTTAAGGCCGGGGCTTTTGACTCAGACATCATAATTCATGACAATAGAATGCTCGCAGAGCGTGCATCCTATTGTTTTACAGGCAGGAAAAGGAGGACAGACGGAAGATGGACGGAACATTTTTTCTTTTGGCAGGCGGACTGCTGATCATTCTTTTTGCAGTAATTGTGGCGGTTGTTTCCTCTGTGACATCGGCGGTAGCGGCGGATGTAGACGATGAGGAAGACTGATTTTCCTGAGAAAAGCGGCGATTCAAAATATCAGACGAAGATAAAAGGGCAGCAGGCGCAATAAGGAGCCTGACTGTCCTTTTTAAAGTTTATGCCCGGATATGTTTAAAAGGCAGAACGAATAAATTTTACGGCAAGACGAGCTTTTTATCTTTCCATTTCGATATCTATACAAATAGTTTGTAAAATCTTGACAAAATACAAACTAACTGATTGTAAAATACTGGAAAATACAAACAGTTAGTTTCTCTTCATCTGTGCAGCCAGAAGGTATGATAAGAATATCAGACTAAATTCTGGAGGTGGACATCATGGAGAAGGATGTTTATGTCAAAATTGGTGAACGGCTCCGAAAGCAACGCAGGATAATGGGCCTGACGCAGGAGCAGGCAGCAGAGCTTCTTGGAGTATCAACCACCTATTATGGGGAGATTGAGCGTGGAAACCGCAAACTGACAATTCCGCGGATTCTGACCGTTTATGAAAAGATGAACCTTGAACCTACTTATCTTCTGACCGGAGAAATCCTGACAGACAAGGTTTATGATGAAATTTTTGATGGTTGTCCCAGAGAAAAGGAGCAGGCCCTGGAGGAGGTACTTAGAAGTATTTCACGCCTGTACTGAAGACCGACTGTTTCGAGACAAAGGGGGACCATGATGAGTGGAGAGAGAAATTCGTTTGATAACTTTGAAGAACTGTATACAAACTGTTATTGGCTTGTATACCGATATGTCCGTCATATGGTTGAAAAAGATCTGGCGGCAGCAGAGGATGTGACACAGGAGGTGTTTCTGGTTGCATATCAGAAATGGCAGGAGGTGCGCAGACATCCGAATCAGAAAGGTTTTTTGCTGCTGACAGCTAAAAATAAATTGAAAAAATGGTATGAGCAGCAAGGAAAAATACAGACAGAAGGCTCAGGGCAGGAAGAAAAAGCTGCCCGAAGGCCGGATTCCGGTCAGGAAGGATATTATGTACAGGCAGAATGGAACGCCTTTCTGGAGCAGATTTTTTCCATGCAGGAGCTTTTGATCTGGAAGTTTTATTATGAAAACGGATTTTCCTGCGCGGAGATTGGGGAAAAGATTGGAATATCGGAAAGCAACACAAAAGTCAAGCTGTTCCGAATGCGACAAAAATTAAAAAGCTGTATGGAGGAGTAATCTGGCAGGCAGGGGTATGAAGAATCCGGGGATGATTTTGGAAGGATAGCTGTTCGCAACGTATGACTGGCAACAAAGAAGGAGGACAGAAACGTGTCTGAAAAGAAGAATTCACTGGAAGAGAAACGTATTCTGCAGAAAAAGCTGCAATGGTATACGCTGGAAGCGGAGGAGGGGGAGTTTAACGCGACGGAAGTGGAGGCAATGTTGGAGCGTCTGGATGAGCTGGAATCGCTGCCGGAAAAGGAGGACGGAGCAAATTTTTCGGAGCCCAAAGAAGCTTTAAAGCGGTTTTACCAAAAATATGCAGGGGAAAATGTGGAAAATTGAGTAAAAAAAAGAGGGCGGATGTGGAAATCCGGTCTCTTTTGTTTTGACAACGTATAGGCGCTATGTTAAACTTAGGAAAGTAAAAAGTGGGGCAATATACCCGATTTTGAAAAAATATAAGACGGAAAAATGGAACGTTCGCGGAATATTTTGAAATTCTGTACCGAAGACACAGCTGCGGATACCTGACCGATAAGATAAAATCATGAGGTGAGTACCTTGGATAAGTACGAATATAAGCTGCGCCTTGAAGAGATCAAGACGCTGAACAAAAAGGGCCGTTTTCAGGAGTCCGCACAGATTGCGGATACGATCGACTGGAAAAAGGTCCGTAATACCTCCACACTTGGAATTATCAGCGATGTTTATAAGATAAACCGAAGATTTGACGACGCCAGGGAGATCCTGCTTCTGGCTAATGAAAAAAGTCCGCAGAACAGGCGGATTGTCTATGCGTTGTGCGATCTGGCGATCAAGACCGGCCAGGTTGTGGAAGCTGTGGAATATTATAAGCAGTTTGTACAGCTTTCGCCAAACGATAACAGTAAGTATATCCTGTTGTATAAAATTTACGAGGCACAGGATATCAGCCTGGAAGAGCGGATCGCTGTTTTGAAAGAGTACAAAAAACGCGAATATAATGAAAAGTGGGCATATGAGCTGGCATTTTTGTATCACAGGGTCGGACTTGCCACGGAGTGTGTAGAGGAGTGCGATCAGCTGATCCTCTGGTTCGGTGAGGGCAAATATGTGCTCAAGGCGATGGAGTTAAAGCGCCTGTATGTACCGCTTTCGCCTGCACAGCAGCAGCTTTACGACAGTCAGTACGGCGGCAGAAACGCAGTAGAGGAAGAACCGCAGGAAGCGCCTGCACAGGAACAGACTCAGGCAGTCCGGTCTGCTGAAAGCAAAGAAAAAGCAGATCTGGATATCCATGTAAAACCGATGGATATGGGACAATATAATACGATCAATTTACAGGAAGCGCTTGCCGCGAGCATGCGTGATGTGTTTGCGGTTGACAGGGAAGAGGTAAAGACGGCTTCTCCTGAGCAAGAAGAACCTGACCTGATGAAAAATCAGCAGACCGTTTACGCTGCAGAAAATGGAAATGGGGAATATCAGGAAGACATTTCCCGTGTCCTTGAAGAATCTGACCAGTGGGACGCACAGGCAACGGGACAGCTCGATACGGAAGAGACGAAGCTGGCGGCAGATGCAGTGGACGCGGCAGAGTCCGTCAGCGTGCAGCCTACACAAAGCACACCGCAGGTGTATGCTGACGTAGAACCGACATTACCTGTCGCATCGTCCAGCGAGGCATGCGCTTACGTTGCCGAGCCGGTAAACGCGCAGCCTGAGGCACCCATCCTCGCGGCGCAGCCCGCGCCGGAACAGACTCCTGCGGTGACAGATCCTGCGGATGCCGGAATGCAGGAAATCCATCCGGCGGTGGTGGAGACTCCCTGGATGCCGATGGAAACCGACAAAATCGAACACATACAGGGCGTGGAAATACAGGAAAAGGCTGCGGCAGTCCCGGAAAGACAGCCGGAAAGGAAGGCTGTTGTGGGAAACACTAAGATAGAACGCCAGACGACCGGCCAGATGAACATCGAAGAGGTGCTCAAGGAATGGGAACGGCTGAAAAAGGAAAATGAAGAAAAGAGAAAACAGGAAACCAGACAGTGGATGCTCCAGCAGACAGGTTCCCTGTTTGATGATTTTGATGAAAGCTCCAGAAACGGCGTGCTGGAACAGCTGCAGAGAGAAGAATCCCTGCCGGTAGAAGACGAGAAAACTCCTGCAAATGCTGAAAATCAGGAAGCGCCTGTAGGAGACAGAGCTGCTGTAGAGACGACTGCAGCAAAAGCACCGCTTGTCGATCCGTCCAGAGAAACCGAGACGGAAGAACTCGAAGAGATTGAGGAAGCGCCGCCGGTGGCGGATGCCGCACAGGGCTACACAGAGCAGAATGCAGAAACAGAAGCGCAGGATGCAGAGCCGGTACAGCGTTATGCGAAACAGGCCGCACCGGAAAGGATCGGAGCACCTGCAACAGAAGAAACCAAAGCACCGCGTCAGGAAGCACCTACACCGCAGCCGGAGACCTCCGGAGAAGAAAAGCAGCTGCAGGAGCGAGTATCTCAACAGCAGGCAGCCGAGCGTGTGCGCAGCATGACAAAGGCAGAACGCAAGCTTTTTGCCCAGTTCATCCCGACCAAACGCGCAATGCGCCAGCTGGTCGCAGCGCTGGATGAAATCAGCCTTTCTGCGTACACCGGAAACGTTGTGATTACCGGTATGCCAGGCTCCGGTACACTGAAACTGACAAAATGTATGATCCGCGAAATTCAGGCGTCCGACGGAAACTTCTCCGGCAAGGTTGCCAAAGTGAACGCGGAGCTGATCAATAAAAAAGATGCAAAAGCGCTTGTGGAAAAGGTTGCAAACGGCGCGCTCGTCATTGAGAAAGCCGGAAAGCTTTCCAACGAGGGATGTGAGAAGCTTGCAGACGCATTGAATCAGGAACATACCGGCATCATTGTATTTGTATTGGATGAAAAACGGGCGATCGACCGTTTATATAAGAAAAACGGAAGACTGATGGAAAGCTTTACCGCGCGGTTTGATATCGCGGCGCTGGACAGCGCAACGCTGGTAAAATACGGCTGTCAGTACGCATATACACAGGAGTATTCGATCGACGAGCTCGGCAGGCTCGCCCTGCATACCAGAATCGAGGATATGCAGACCAGTTCGCATGCCGTTACGGTGGGGGAAGTGCGTGACATCGTGGATGAGGCGATTGCTCATGCAAACCGTAAGACGATCGGACACTTTATAGATATTGTGCTTCGGAGACGCTACGATGAAGATGACATGATTATTTTGCGGGAGAAAGACTTTATCTGAGCGTTTCAAATATATCCAAACAGGGGGTTATTATGGCAAAGGCAAAGACAGCGAAAGCAGTAAAAGCGGCGAAAGTGCCGGAAACGGTATACATTTCGGAGGCCGACCAGTATCTGTTTGCTCAGGGGACGCATTACGATATTTACAAAAAGCTGGGCGCACATCAGTCTGTAGAAGACGGGAAGAAAGGAATGAGCTTTGCCGTCTGGGCACCGCACGCAGCCAGCGTTTTTGTGATTGGAACGTTTAACAGCTGGAATGAGACTGCAAACCAGCTGGAAAAGCTGGGACCCGGCGGAATTTATAAGACGTTTATTCCGGACGTTGGTCTGGGAGAGCTTTACAAATTTCTGATTATCACGCCGGACGGCAGAAAGCTGTACAAGGCAGACCCGTTTGCAAACCAGGGGGAGGTACGTCCGGGAACTGCTTCTGTTACGACAGATATTACCAATTTTAAATGGTCGGACAGCAAGTGGATTGAAGAAAGAAGCGCGCAGGATCCGGAAAAAGCACCGGTTGCAATTTATGAGTGTCACATCGGTTCCTGGATGAAGCATCCGGAAACGGAGGATGGATTTTATAATTACAGAGAATTTGCGGATCGTATCGTAGAATATCTGAAAAAACTGAAATATACCCACATCGAGCTGATGGGAATCGCAGAGCATCCGTTTGACGGCTCCTGGGGCTATCAGGTAACCGGCTATTATGCACCGACTTCCCGTTACGGAACGCCGGAGGATTTTGCATATCTGGTCAATAAGCTGCACCGCAATAAGATTGGTGTCATTTTGGACTGGGTACCCGCCCATTTTCCCAAGGATGCCCACGGTCTGGCAGATTTTGACGGTGAGGCGCTGTTTGAATATCCCGATCCCAGAATGGGCGAGCATCCTGAGTGGGGAACTAAAGTATTCAACTATGCCAAGAGCGAGGTTAAAGGCTTCCTGATCACAAATGCCCTGTACTGGATTAAGGAATTCCATGTAGACGGACTGCGTGTGGATGCGGTTGCCTCTATGTTGTATCTGGATTATGGCAAAAAAGACGGCGAATGGGTACAGAACCGTTACGGCGGCAATACAAACCTGGACGCGATCGAATTTTTCAAGCATTTCAATTCCGTGATCCGTGGAACTTATCCGGGTATCATGACGATCGCAGAAGAGTCTACGGCGTGGCCAAACGTGACCGGAAAAATCGGCAGTGACAGCCTTGGATTTACGTTTAAGTGGAATATGGGCTGGATGCACGATTTCTGTGAATATATGAAGCTGGATCCTTATTTTAGGAAGAATGATCATCATGCGCTGACCTTTGCGATGTCTTATAACGATGCGGAGAACTATATTTTACCTCTGTCTCACGATGAGGTCGTACATCTGAAATGCTCGATGGTCAACAAAATGCCCGGCTACAAGGTGGACAAGTACGCAAACCTGCGCGTCGGCTATACTTATATGCTCGGGCATTCCGGCAAAAAGCTTCTGTTCATGGGACAGGAGTTCGGACAGGAGCGCGAATGGAGTGAGGCCCGTGAGCTGGACTGGTTCCTGCTGCAAAATGAGCTGAATCAAGGACTGCAGGATTACGTGGCAGAGCTTTTAAAGCTTTATCGAAAATATCCCTGTCTGTATGAGATCGACAACAGCTGGGACGGTTTTGAGTGGATCAATGCGGATGATGCAGATCGCAGCACTTACAGCTTTATTCGTAAAACCAGTGGAGAAAAGACAAAGAGATTGCTTTTTGTATTGAATATGACGCCGGTAGAGCGTAAGGATTACTGCGTTGGGGTACCGGAAAAGAAGAAATATAAGCTGGTGTTAAACAGCGCGGAAAAACGCTTTGGCGGCAGCGGAGAAGAACTGAAAACCGATTATACAGCAACTGCAGAGCCCAGCGACTACAAGCCGTACCGGATCACCTTTGACCTGCCTGCATATGGCGCACTGGTATTTGCATTCTGAGAAACGCGTTGTGCGGGTATTCTGATGCCGCAACCAATAGAATATACGCATTGCGGATATTGTTAGAGAGAGAAAAGGACCAAGGGTTCCAGGGGGAATCCAGGGTCCTTTTTTCCTTACAGAAAGCGCATCGGAAAAGCAGCGCCTTTGTTTGCTCCTGTTTTCCACTTTTGTATCGTGTGAAAAATACGGTCAGGAAGGATCTTATGCGCCAAATTACACGTCTCCTGCAGAGACTTTATCAAGTCCATTCCACTGATTGAGGAGATAACGGTAACGTTTCATGGCGGCATTGAGCTGAAAAATGTAGCAGTCGATCAGATCGGGATCGGTCGCGTATTCGAACCCGGCATAGGCATTGTCCAGCTCCCATTTGGCGAGCTGCAGATTGTTTCTCAAGGCTTCTTCGGGCGTTTTTGAGGCAAGCTCAGCGGACGGTCTGCCGCCGATGCGAAAAGAAACTTTCATGTGTTTTCCTCCCGGACAGATAAAGTGGTAACGTTCGAAATCCCCGGTATTCTGACAGCTTTGGCAGGGGAGTTTGTTACAGTATAGAGAAAAACTGGAAGAAATATACATCCGGACAATGAATATCCGGGCAGGGAGAAAAAATATCTGCGGTTGTTTCCATCGTATGATACGAATATCTGCGTGACAGGCAGGAATATATATAGATCAACGAAGTCCGGGCGGGAGGGCTTATGAAAAAGGGAGCGGAGCTTGCGCTGAATTTTATGCTGCGGCTGGTTTTTGGAATGATCGCCATTTTTTTGATAAACGGATATCTGCAGGAAAAAGGACTGGATGCGTGCGTCGGAATCAATGCGCTGAGTGCGTTGACGTCTGGATTTCTCGGACTACCGGGTGTTGCATTGTTGTACGGCGTGCGGGTGTATTTGATGGGGTAAAAATACATAAAGATTGCATACCAGGTTTGTCAAAACGTCACAAGTAACATTTAAGGTACTATCTTGCGCTGGACAGTACAGAAAATCCGGTCTATACTTTGTCTTACCATCAGGCGGGATCAATGCAGAGGCATCTGATCCCGGTCCATACCGCTGATTAGCGGTTCTTATATTTTCTGAATTCTGTATTCTGTTATTTAGGAAATTACCAGGAGGAATACGAACAATTGAATAGACGGACATTGGCGATTTGCGATCCGGAGCAGGCGTATGCATGCAGGCTGATGGATGCGCTGAGCAGACGGGAGGATTTTCCGTTTGAGGTGTTGGCTTTTACTGGAGCAGAGCGTTTACAGGATTCTCTCGCCCGAAAGCCGGTACAGATTTTGCTGATCGCGCAGGGGCTTTTTCGGGAAGAGATGAAGGACTGGGTACGGCATGTCATTTTGCTGCAGGAGGAAGAAAACAGCCCGGTACAGGAGCTTCCGTGCGTGAGCAAGTACAGCAGTGTGCTCCGGATTGCCAAAAAAGTCACGGAGACGGCGATGCAAACAGAGAAATTGCCATTTTTGCAGACGGTAGGGAAGGCTTGTGTGTACGGATTTTATACGCCGGTAGGACGCAGCCTGCAGACAACGCTTGCGCTGACGATGGGACAGCTTCTGGCGGCAAATAAGAGGGTGCTGTATCTGAATTTTGAATGCTGTGCAGGGCTGACCGAGATGCTTGGAAAACAGGCGGATAACACAGAGTTTGCAAGTTTGCTGTACTATTTGCAGGAGTCTAAGGAGCAGTTTTTAGGCAGACTGTATCAGGCGGCGGAGTGCATCAACGGAATGGATTTCATTCTTCCGGCGTCATGCGGGTACGATCTGTACGGAATTGCCAGAGAGGAATGGCGGCGTCTGCTGGATTTATTGGATGACGGGCAATATGACGTCATTCTATTGGATCTGTCGGATGGGGTACAGGGATTATTTGATGTCCTGCGGCGTTGTACGAGGGTTTACACGATCGTACGGGAGGACGGCTTTGCCGCTGCGAAGCTTGCTCAGTATCGGGAGACGCTGGAACGGACGGATTATTCGGACGTCTGGGAGCGTTCGAAAAAGTTAAAATTGCCATTTTTCTGTCAACTGCCCAAGGACATCGGAAATCTGTCGTCCGGGGAGTTGGCGGAATATACGAAGAAAGTGTTGGATGCAGATGAGCAGGGCGGTGTATGAACAGTTCCGCGTGCAGGTGAAGCAGGAAATTCTGCAGAAGCTGGACTGCGGACTGGATTTTTCGGATGGGCAGGTACGACGGCTGATAGATGAAAGGCTCTGCAGAAGCGACTGTATCGGCAGGCTGGACGTGGTAGAGCGAAGAAAGCTAGGCAGAGAGCTGTTTGCGGCGATTCGGGGTTTCGATGTACTGCAGGAGCTTCTGGAGGACAAGCGGATTACGGAGATCATGGTCAACGGGCCGGATCGGATTTTTATCGAAAAGGACGGCAGGCTTACGCAGTGGCAGGGACGGTTTGAAAGTCCTGCACGGCTGTTGGATGTGATTCAGCAGATCGCGGCGGGCTGCAACCGGGTTGTCAATGAGGCGTCTCCGATTCTGGATGCAAGGCTTTCCGATGGTTCACGGGTAAACGTCGTGCTTTCTCCGGTTGCGTTAAACGGTCCTGCGATGACAATCCGGCGGTTTCCGGAAGAGGGAATGACGCTGGACAGGTTGGTGGCGCTTGGGTCGATTACAGAAGAATGCAAAAGCTTTCTCGAACTGTTGGTAAAGTGCCGGTACAACATTTTTATCAGCGGGGGTACGGGGAGCGGAAAGACGACGTTTTTAAATGCGCTGTCGCAGGCGATTCCGCCGGAGGAACGAATCGTGACGATCGAGGACAGCGCGGAGCTGCAGTTAAAATACGCGCAAAATTTGGTTTCTCTCGAAACCAGAAACGCCAACATGGAGGGATGCAGAACGATTTCCGTGCGGGATCTGATCCGCAGCAGTTTAAGAATGCGGCCGGATCGGATTATCGTCGGAGAAGTTCGCGGTGCAGAGATCTGTGAGCTGCTGACTGCCTACAATTCCGGGCACGCCGGGAGTATGTCGACCGGGCACGGAAACACAGCGCGGGACATGCTGCTTCGGATGGAGACCATGCTCCTGATGGGAATGGACATTCCATTGTCTGCCATACGAAGACAGATCGCATCGGGAATTGATATTTTAGTGCATCTTGGAAGGATGCGGGACAAAACCAGAAAGGTACTGGAAATCGCAGAAATTACAGGATTTTCGGAAGGAGAGATTACGACCAGGACGCTGTATGCCTTTGAAGAGGACGAAAACAGTACGCGGGAAAAGGTCAGCGGCAAACTGGAAAAGAAAGGAGAACTTTGTCATGTGGAAAAGCTGGAAGCGGCGGGCTTTGGCTGAGAATAAAACAGACTATTCCAAATACCGGTTTTCCTGGCAGGAATATTTGCTCTGCTTTTTCAAAGCATTTTTTGCAACAGGCGCTTTTACAGGGATGTTCTACCGGTCATGGCTTGGAATGCTGGCGTTTCCGGCAGTATGGAAGGTTTTATACGGACGCGACAAAAAGAACAGAATTCAAAAAAGAAAGGAAAGACTCTCTCTGCAATTTAAGGATACTATCCTGATGGTAACGGCAGGTATCCAGGCAGGGAGCTCCATAGAAAACGCGTTCCTGGATGTGGAACGCGAAATCGGCGTCCTTTACGGACAAAATAGCGAGATGGGACAGGAGCTTGCACTGATTCGCAAGGGACTGACAAACCGGGTGGCGCTGGAGCAGATGCTTCTGGATTTTGGCAGGCGCAGCGGCATCGAAGAAATCCGGGATTTTACAGAGGTGTTTGCAACAGCGCGGCATCTGGGCGGCAACTTAAAGGAGATGATTCAGAGAACGGCAGACCTGACGGGACAGCGGATGGAAACGCAGCGGGATATTGCGACGATGCTGGCGTCGAGAAAATATGAGCAGAAGGTGATGATGCTGATTCCGTTTTTACTTTACGGCTACATGCAGGTGTCGTCGAAGGGATTCTTTGACGGACTGTATCATAACCCGGCAGGAATCGCGATTATGACGGTCTGCCTCGGGCTGTATCTGGCGTCGTGCGTGCTGGCGGAGAAAATTATGGATATTCGGGCGTGATAGAGGACATGTGGAAACAGAAAAAAGGAAAAAAGGTTGGACTGTTTCATTCGTGTGCGCTGCGGCTGGTAGTGTTGCAGAAAAAAATGGAACGAAACCGAGGCGGCAGGAAAACGGGAAACAGGCAGGGACAGGAAATTTTGTGCCGGATCTGGGGGCGGGAAACAGGCGCTCTCAAATATCGGGAATTTCAGGTTCAAAAAACAGAGCGCCTGCTGGCGATCCTGTCCGCCGGGCTGGCGATGGCACTGCTCTGTCAGATTTTTTTGACGACAGGAGGTTTAGAGCCATTGACAGAACTGCTTCGCCCGGACAGCGGGGAAGGAGACCGGACGTATGTACTGGATGCTGAGGTCGGAGACGAAAAGCTGCGGAAGATTTCGGTATCGGTGCCGGAGAAGGAGCTGTCAGAAGAAGAGGCATCAGCGCTTCTGGATCAGGCACAGGTAGAGCTGGAGCGCTGGGTAGCGGCAATTCCAAACCCAGACAGCGTGGAAGACGATCTGGACTTGCCGGAGAGATTCTGCGGCGGGCTGGTGACGGGAAGCTGGCAGAGTGACTGCTATGACCTGATGGATGCTTCCGGACAGATTCGGAAACAGTGGGTGGAGGAAGGCGGAGAGCTGGTAGTGCTGAGCGTCCGACTGCAGTGTGTTGAGCAGGAGCGGGAATGTTCCTTTGCAGTGCGGATTGTGCCAAAGGGAGACAGCCTGGCAGATCGACTGATGCGCGAAACAGGACGGCAGCTGGAAGCAGAGCGCAGTCTGCAGCAAGCGTCGGCAGCGCTGCCGGAAACACTGGAAGAGCAGCCTGTAAAATGGCGGCTGCATCAGGAACCATATGGGCTGTGGATTTTATGTCTGACGATAGCAGGGACAGGTTTGATTTCGTTTGCATATGATCACGATTTGGAAAAAGAAGGGGAAGCGAGGCAGGAAGAGCTCGCATTGGCCTATCCGTCCTTTTTAGCGCGGTTGACGCTGCTTGCGCAGACTGGAATGCCGATCCGACAGATTTTTGCGAGACTTTCCAAAGAAAAAGAGGGTGTTGTTTACGAAGAGGTGCGCCGGACATTTCGGGAAATGGAAAGCGGAATGACGCAGACCGAAGCGCTGGAACGTTTTGGAAAACGCACCCGTCTGCCGCAATATAAAAAGTGCGCGGCATTGCTGGCCCAGAACATCCGCAGGGGAACAGGCGAACTGATCACTGCACTCGGACAGGAGGCAGAGAATGCGTTCGAGGAACAGAAAGCTGCCGCGCGGAGAAAAGCAGAGGAAGCGCAGACAAAATTGTTATTTCCGATGCTGCTGATGCTGAGTGTGGTGATGATTCTGATTCTGGTACCGGCGTGGCTCTCCTTCGGAGGACTGTGACGGGCCTGGGAAATGTTGCATCGAACGCGCAGTAAGAAACGATAAATGATAGGAAAACGAGGAGGAACAAATATGCTGATGTATTGGAAAAACCGTGCAGTGAATGGAGCATGGAAGCTGCAGAGAAGAGTGTATGAGGTGCTCAGAAATGAAGATGGAGTCGGAACTGTGGAAGTCGTGTTATTGATTTTAGTCGCAACTGGACTTGTGCTGATTTTCAAAGACAGAATTACCGAGCTCGTGACGAATATTTTCGGCAAAATCACGTCCCAGGCAGGGAAGATATGAGGCAGAAGGCAGGATGGTGCGCAGGCGTGCATCGTGCTGTATCCTGTGCAGATAAGTCCTGGGGCGAGAGAAAGCAGAGTACGTCTGGCTATATGACGGTGTATCTTGCGCTTGTTATGGGCATTTTGCTTTCGCTGATTCTGGCCGTCCTGACGGCGGTCAGAATCTCCACGATTCGAATGTATATAGAGTGCTGTGCGGATATGGCGTTGGATTCTGCGCTGGCGGAATATCATCGGGAAATGTTGGATCAGTATGACCTGTTTTTTATCGATACGGCGTATCAGACCGGCGATCCATCCTATCATCGGACGGAAGAACATATTTTCCGTTATATGGAGCGGAATCTGCGTCCACAGGAGGAATTTCCAACAGCAGGGGCAAAAGACCTGCTGGGGCTTTCGACAGAAGATGTGGAGCTTTTGCAGGCAGGTGTTGCAACTGACGATGGCGGGACGGTGCTGCAGTATCATATCGTCCAGTATATGAAGGATATTTCCGGGCTTTCTTTGGCGGAAACGTTGCTGGAGCAGGGAAACCAGCTGGAAGATTTGCAGGGACGCGATCTGGAAGCAGAGTGGGATGCTGCCGAGGAATCGCTGAAAGAAGAGATTTTTCGCCGGAAAAAGCTTCAGGATAAAGACTGGGATGGAGAAATTCCGGAAACACCGTCGGATGCGGTGCGGGCGACGCGCAGCGAGGGGATTCTGGGAGCAGCGGCGCAGGGAATGCAGCTTTCCAGTGCGTGTCTTTCCGGGGCGGGCAGACCGTCTGTGCGGCATTTAAACAGTGGAACCGGTTTGTCGGATGGAAAGGAAGCTGCAAACAGCCTGGTCGATCAGGGGCTTTTGTATGCTTATATCCTGAAAAAATGCGGCAGCTTCGGGCAGGAGAAAGAAAACAGCGCGCTCGCTTACGAGGTGGAATATATTTTGCAGCAGCAGACGCAGGATCGGGAAAATCTGAAAAAGACGCTGCAGGAGATTTTGTTGCTTCGGGAAGCTGTGAACGCAGCCTTTCTATTTGGAAGCAGCTTAAAAGCGGAGGCGGAAACCGCAGCGGGCGTTATTGCCATACTGCTTGGCTTGCCTGAGATAAAAGATCTTGCGGCCACCGTGATTTTATTTGCCTGGGCATACGCGGAAAGTGTCAAGGATGTCCGAATTTTGCTGCGGGGGGATAAGATTCCGCTTGTCAAAAGCGAGGAAAGCTGGAATACGCCGTTTTCTCAGCTGCTGACCTACAGAAGCCATCTGGATTCCTATCGTTCATCTGCGGACGGGATGAGCTATCAGGATTATCTCGGCGCGCTGCTGGTATGTCATGGTGCAAAAAAGGCGATTGCAGGACTGATGGATGTGATGGAGAGCGATATCCGGAAGACGCCGGGAAACAGCAATTTTCGGCTGGATGGGCTGATCGACGGGATGCAGGCATGTATCCGGGTAGTCAGCGGCTATACCGGAAGCTATGAAATCACAAGGCGGTACGAGTATGAATAAGCGATTAAGAGGGGAGGGTCGGGCCGGATGCCTTTTTGGAGAAACCTATTATCGAATGCGCTGCTGTTTTCTCTCCAGGACAGCAGTATAAAATACGGACAACATGCTCTCAATTCCCGGAAGCCCAAAGACCGAATTGCCGGATGGATACGCAGGTGGATCTGTCCGGGGCGAAAAAAGGCATCTCGCCGGGCGCTTCCGGCTGGCATGACGGTGGAGGCAGCAGTTGTACTGCCGGTTTTCCTGTTTGCAGTTGCCAATCTTTTATCGCTGTTTCTGGTATTTTGGTCGTATTCCTCAAAAGAAGCGCAGCTGCATCAGACGGCCCGTCAGCTTGCGCTGTATGCCTATGGGCAGGAGGATGGAGAACCGGATGTACGGCTGATGCGGCTGACGCCGGTCTCTGCGCCATTTGGGATTGCCGCTTTTCGGAGCAGCTATGTCGTAAACGGGTGCGTGATGCACAAATGGATTGGCTACAGCGGGGACGGGACGGGAGAAGACTGGGAACGGCAGGAAGAAGAGCTGGTTTATATTACAAAATCAGGAGAAGCCTATCACCGGGAACGGAGCTGTCTCTATTTGAATCCGTCCATCCGCCTTGCAGACCGGGAGGAAATAACAGCAGATTATACACCATGCAGCGTATGTGTCGGCGGGGGACCGTTGGGAAATCGGCTGATTTATGTGACGGACGGAGGAAGCAGATATCATAATACAGTAAGCTGCAGCGGGCTCAGACGGACGATTGAAAGCGTCACGTTGATGCAGGCGCTGGAGATGGGCAGACATGCCTGTCCACGGTGCGGATGACAGAGAGAAAAATATGGAAACAGGATTGGCGGTTTTATTTGGAGTGTGTTGTTCGGTAACGGACTGCAAAAGGCGGAAGATTACATTGTCGGTGCTTTTGGCTGGCGCGGCCGCAGGATGTATTCTGTCCGGGATTCGTATCTGGCAGGGAACGGAGAGTGTTTGGGAAATGCTTGCAGCAATTCTTCCGGCGGTATGTCTGGAAAGCGTTGTAATCCTGACTGCCGGAAAGGTCGGGAGCGGAGACGCGGGAATGCTGCTGGTATTCGGGTTGCTGCTGGGGTGGAAAGCATGCGTTTCAATTTTGTGCATGGGCTGTCTGCTGATTGGTGTTGTAGCTGGCTGCGGAATGGGGATCGGTGTGCTTCATCAGAACAGTAGGCTGCCGTTTGCCCCGTTTTTGTTTGCTGCGACGGTGATTACGCAGCTGTTGCAGACGTAAAGATGAGAAAATTATGGAAAAAAACCAATATCAGAAAAAAAAAGAAGCAGACGGTTATGTGGTCGTAGAAGCGGCGGTGCTTCTTCCGCTTGCCTCGATTTTCATTGTGCTTTTGATCGGACTTTGCAGTTATCTGTATCAGGGCTGTTTTCTGATGCAGGCGGCATATACAGTGGCTTTTCGGAGTGCGGCACAGGAACGCCCGGACGCCGGTTATGCGGATGGGCAGTTAAATCAGCTGTTGGAGGGGGAGGTTCTGTCTTTTGGAAAAGAAGAAAGGCAGATCAAAGCCGGAATGCTTCGGGTTGAAGTGATTTTGGAACGGGAAACGCCGCTTGCACGGTTGGCGGCTGTTGGCGACAGAGGACGGCTGAAGGTAAAGCAGACTGCGTATGTCAGGAATGCGGCGGCTTATATCAGAGGAATCAGAAGAGGAAAGGAACTGGGGGATGAATAAGCAGACGGAGCGAAAAATTGGACAGGATCGGATTGCGGAAAAAGTGATCTATAAACGGGAATTGAACCATAGCTATATGGTATTACCCTGCCAGGACAAGGATATGGCGGAGCGGTATGATTACCGGATTATGCAGCACAACCGAATTGGAGGGCTGCTTCCGTGCAGCCTGCGGTATCTGGATGGGGAAGAGCTTTTATACTATGACATTACTTCCCGCCAGCCGCTTGCACGGCTGTATGAAAGCCGGAGGATGAAGGCGGCAGACCTGGAACGGATTATCCGGGATACAGCAGCGGTACAGGCACAGCTGGGGGAGTACATGTTGGATGAGTCTGGGGTTCTTCTGGAGGAAGAGGTAATTTTTGCGGATGTGGAGACAGGAGAGCTTTATTTTGCTTTTTATCCAGGCGGACTACAGACTGGAAAACAGTATGTAGAGCTGGCGGATTTCTTTCTGGAGCATATCGATCATGGACAGGAGCAGGCAGTAAACCTTGCGTATGAATTCTATAAGCTTTCCAAGGCGGATTACTTTGTGCTGTCCTCTTTTCTGCCGTTTCTGGAGAAAGAGATGGTGGCTTTGAAGCAGACCGGGCGGGGAAAGGAGCACGGTTGGTGTGTGTCAGGGGAGTACACGGAAAGCGGTGGACGAAACGGCGGAGAGGGAGATTCGGGAGATTGGAGCTGCAGGAGTACCGTTGGGGCGCGCATAACGCTGCCGGATGGCGAATGGCCTGTAGAGCTGCGAAAAAGTGAAAGTACGTCAGAGTCGGGAGCTGTAGGGCAGCGAGGTGCTTTGACAGGCGTTTCTTATCAAGACGCTGAATACGCCTCAGATATCATGACAGAGGGGGATGAACAGAAAACAGCGCACAAGCCCTGGTGGAAGCGGTTGTTTTCAGGATTTCGGAAGAGCAAGTCTGTCGGGGAGGAATGCGAGGAAGTGTCGGTCAGCAGGATGGATCAGATGGTATGGGACAGCTATGAGCAGCAGCTGTATGAAAATGGCAGTCAGGAGACGGTCTATTTTGCCGATCTGGACAGCATGACAGAGCAGTACGATGGGCTGTACTGCCTGAATGCGCAGGGGAAAGAGCAGCGTATTGTGCTAAAGGGACTTCCGCTTACGATCGGAAAGCTGAAAGGAAGAGTTTCCGTCGTGCTGTCAGACCGATCGGTCAGCAGAATCCATGCACGGCTGGAGGGATACGGAGGAAGAATCAGTGTGCGCGACCTGAATTCCAGAAATGGAACGAGTGTCAATGGACATAAGCTTTCTCCGAACGAAAGCGTGCAGTTACAGGAGGGGGATATGGTATGCTTTGGAAGAGAGCGCTTTCGGTATGAAAGAGTGCAGGAACAGCGTTGACACCAGGACAGGTAAGTGATACCCTCATTTCAGGAGGAAAACGGCTATGGCGTACCGGGAAACGATGGAAAACAACGGGATGGAAGCTGGCAGAGCAAAGAACCAAATCCCTTATTGTACAGTGGTGCTGGTAGCGTTGAATGTCATTCTTTTTCTGATCGGACTGATCCTGCCCAAAGCAGGAGAATGGATGGAATCGGAGGGCTGCTTCAGCGTGGTGTATCTTCTCTATGAGCACAGCGGGTTTTATCGACTGATTACGGCTGCATTTCTGCATGCCGACGTCGAGCATCTGCTCAACAACATGCTGCTGCTCTACTGCTGCGGCGATGTGGTGGAAAGATGCCTTGGAAAGGTGCGCTTTCTGATCCTGTATTTTGGCTCTGCGATTTTCGGAAATCTGCTTTCTGCGGCATATGAGCTTTCAACTGGAAGCTTTTATGAATCGATCGGAGCCAGCGGAGCGGTTTTCGGGCTGACGGGTGCGTTGCTTTTTCTGGTAATTGTCAAAAAAGGAGCGGCTGCGGGAATTTCCCTGAAAAGAGCGGTATTCGCCGTTGTCCTGTCTCTGTATGCAGGGTTTGGCAGTGCGTATGTGAACAATGCGGCGCATGTAGGCGGACTGTTGAGCGGTTTTCTTCTTGGATTTTTATTAAGCATTATACCGCCGGTATTTAGAAAGAAGGGATTTTCACATGAAAAAAGATGATTGTATTTTCTGTAAAATTGCAAACGGAGAGATTCCGTCCAATACGTTGTATGAAGACAACAGCTTCCGCGTGATCCTGGATCTTGGACCTGCGACAAAGGGACATGCCCTCGTGATGCCGAAGGAGCATTTTGGAAATCTTTATGAGCTGCCGGATGACTGGTGTCAGAAAGCATTTTCCCTGGCGAAAAAGATGGCAGGTCAGATGACGGAGAAGCTGCACTGCGATGGCTTTAACCTCGTTCAGAATAATGGTGCGACAGCAGGACAGACTGTTCCTCATTTCCATATCCACCTGATTCCCAGATATGAAAATGACGGACAGACCATCAACTGGAAGCAGACCAGCCCGACCGCAGAAGAGCTGGCAGCTGTAAAAGAAGAAATTCTTGGATAAGAGAGCCCCACGTTCATCCTCTCAAATATCAGGAAAAAGCGCTGTGCATTTGATGTATCCGGAGTCTGAAAACTGCCGTTCCTAAAAGGAAAGGCTGTTTTCTGCCGAATCGTTCATTTGCACAGCGCTTTTTATTCATAGCCCTGAAGGGTTTGCAGAGCATGCGTCCTCTTGTTTTCTATATGTCGGAAATTCAGCCCGTTATCTCGTTTATAATTTCCAGAATAGAAGGAATTGCATTGGTCTGGCGGCTTTTTCCCATCGCGTCAATATAGGTCTGTCTGGAGCCGTACAGTGCATGCACTTTTTCTATCAGAAGACCGGGTGACAGGTAGTCTTCGTCGATCACCATGGAGAAGCCCTGTGCCTCAAAGGAGCGTGCGTTTAAAATCTGGTCGCCGCGGCTTGCACCTGCAGAAAGCGGAATCAGCAGGTTGGGCTTTTTGAGGGCGAGCAGCTCACAGATTGCATTTGCACCTGCGCGGGAAACGACGATGTCCGCCATGGCGAAGATGTCCTTTAAATCGTCTTTTACATATTCGAACTGCTTGTAGCCGGGTGTTTTTAATAACAGGTTGTCAATTTTATCCTTGCCGCAGATGTGCACGATCTGGAAATCATCCAGAAGCTTTGGAAGCGCTTCGCGGACGGACTGATTGATGACCGCAGAGCCAAGGGAGCCGCCGATGATCATCAGAACCGGCTTGTCGGAATGAAAACCGCAGAGCCTCCTTGCCGCTTCTTTATTTCCGTGCAGCAGTTCTTCGCGGATCGGGGAGCCGGTGAGGATACTCTTTTCAGCCGGAAGCGATTTTAAAGTTTCCGGGAAGTTGCAGCAGACCTTTCGGGCAACCGGGATACAGAGCTTGTTGGCAAGTCCGGGTGTCATATCGGATTCATGGATAACGCATGGAATTTTCAGGGAAGCGGCAGCGCGCACAACCGGGACAGATACGAATCCGCCTTTGGAAAAAACAACGTCCGGCTGCAGCTCTTTTAAAATTTTACGGGCTTCGGAAAATCCCTTGAGTACGCGGAACGGATCTGAGAAGTTTTTCAGGTCAAAATATCGCCGGAATTTGCCGGTAGCGATGCCGTAATAAGGAATGTGGTAATCTGCCATCAGGCGTTTTTCCATTCCGTCATAGGAACCGATATAAAATACCTCGTAGCCGGCTTTTTCGAGCTCGGGAAGAAGGGCAATATTCGGGGTAATATGACCGGCTGTTCCGCCACCGGTAAGTACAATTCTTTTACTCATGATGGGATCTCCTCAAAATTACTTTCTGTCGTAAAAATTACTGTGCCTGCAGGATTTCTTCCAGCGCGTGGGCGAGCTGATCAGGACATGACGTGGGCTTGAAGCCGCATTTGATGCCCTTTAAACGTGCGATTGCGTCCTCGGCCTTCATGCCGACTACCAGGCTGGAAATGCCTTTTAAGTTGCCGTTGCAGCCGCCGGTGAAAGCGACAGATTTGATTGTATGCTGATCCGGTTCCATCTCGATATCGATCATGGTAGAGCAGGTACCTTTTGTCTTGTAAGTCATAGAATCCTCCTTGTTTTGCCGTCGAAAATTCGTTTTTCTTGTTCCGATAGGGATTATAGCAGTTTTCCTGTGAAAAAGAAAGGCGGAAATTGGAAATCGATTGTGCGCCTGCGAGGATTGCAGCCGGGAATCCAGGGGCCTTATACTAAAGAAAAAGCGGAACCTGCGCGGCATCAGGACGCAGGAAAGCAGGATGGAGGAAAGCATGACAAGATATCTTTTGATGGGAACAGCAGCGGCGCTTTTGTTTTTTAGTATTTTATGCAGATTTTTTCCGGGTATGCGGCTGAAACGGCTGCTTGGGGAAACGGCGAATCTTTCTGCTTCACCGAATACAATTTTACGGCAATGCGTGTTGAAATACAGCAGCCTGTGCGAATTAAACGGCGGCAGGATGAATACATCGGTTTATGTGGAAAAATTTCTGCGACAGTTGAAATTCGGACGGTTCAGCCTGCGATTCTGGGACAGACTTGGCGGGCAGCTTTTGCTTCTGTCTGTTTTTGCAGACGGAATCGGAGCCTGCATGGGGCTGATGGGCGGACAGACGCTTGGGAATGTGATCTGGTTTTATCTGCAGGCGTTTTTGAGTCTGTATCTGTATTTTGCGGTGATTGGGATGATCGATACGGCGTCGACGGCAGAGGAACTGAAAATCACGCTGGCGGATTTTCTGGAAAATCGTATGTCGGAGCGGCTGGCGCAGGTAAAGCGGGATAACGACTATCTGGATGAGCAGGAGCGGGAGGTGCGTAGAGAGGTCGAGAGCGTGGGGCAAACCGCTGCTGTCCGCAGAATGCAGGAGCCCAGGGCAGCTGAGTCCGAGTTGACAGAGCTTTTACAGGAGTTTCTGGCTTGAAGTGCTGTGCGTTTTTTGCTACTCTTATAGGAAAACAGCAGACGGCGCGAATACGCCGGATGGAAAAGAACCCAGGCGGTCGAAGGAACGAGCCGCAGAAATGAGAGGAACACATGAAGATTGTAGTATTAGACAGAAGCAGTGTCGGTGAGGATGTCTCCGTCGAAGCGATAAAGCAGTTTGGCGAGGTGGATTTTTACAATAGCACACCGGATGAGCTGGTGGCGGAACGGATCGCGGACGCAAATATCGTTGTGGCAAACAAAAGTCCGATGAATGAATCCACAATGAAGGATGCAAAGCAGGTGAAGATGATCTGTCAGCTTTCCACCGGCTATGATAACGTAGATATTGAATATTGTAAAAACAGAGGTATCCATGTGGCAAACGCGCGGAATTATTCGACGGCTGCAGTTGCGCAGCATACAGTTGCGCTGGCGCTCTCTGTGCTGGAAAACCTGCCGTATTATGACAATTACGTAAAATCCGGCGCGTATGCATCACAGCCCCGATTTGCTCATTTTAAACCATGGTATGAGCTGGAGGGAAAGACCTGGGGCATTGCCGGAATGGGAAATATCGGGAGACGGGTTGCGAAGGCAGCAGAAGCACTGGGCTGTAAGGTTATTTTTTATGCAACCTCAGGACACAGCGACTGTAAGGACTATGAACGGGTGGATTGGGATACCCTGCTGGCACAGTCAGATATTTTGTCTCTGCACTGTCCGCTGAGCGACAGAACGTTTCACCTGATGAATGCGGACGCTTTTTCCAAAATGAAAAAGAGCGCAGTGTTGATCAATGTGGCGCGGGGTGCGGTTGTGGATACGGATGCGCTGTATGAGGCGTTGGTGAACGGAGAGATCAGAGGAGCGGGCACGGATGTGTTTGAAAAGGAGCCGATCCTTGCAGATAACCCCCTGGCGACGCTGAAAGAAACCGGAAAGCTGCAGCTGACGCCGCATATGGCATGGGCGAGCATCGAAGCGCGGGAACGCTGCGTGGAGGAAACCTGTAAAAATATCGCAGCATTTATCAGCGGAGAGGGACGCAACCTGGTTGTGTAAATTTTTTACAACACTTTGCCCCTGCCATTCGTTTTCCTAATGAAAGCAGAATTACAAAGCTGCTCCTGTACAGGATGCCGGAAGACGTTCCGGTCAAGGAAAGGATCAAACTGGATAAATGATAGCGGGATTATACAGGCGCTATGCGCCGGAACTGGTGCGTTATATAGGAAAATTTACCGAAGATCAGGCTGCGGCGGAGGATATTGTGCAGGAAACCTTTGTCAGAGGGATGGAACACGGCAGTCAGCTGGAGGTGCTGGAAGAATCACAGCGCCGGGCCTGGCTGTACCGGACGGCAAAAAATATCTGCATTGATCGTGCCAGAAGAGTACAGGCAGAGCCGCCCTGGGAGGGAGAAACCTTTCAGAATGACGACCTGACAAAGCCGATGGTAATGCAGCTGTGCGGAATTTTGGAGCCGCAGGACAGAGCGATGTTCTGGCTTCGGTATTTTGAAGATTATACAGCAGCAGAGCTTGGAGAAATGTTTGGAATCCCGGCGGCGACTGTTCGCAGCAGAATGTTAAATGCGCGCAGAAGGCTGCAGAAATATTATCCGGAAATCAAGCGATGAAAAGGGGAAACGAAAATGGAAGAAAAAAAAGTACTGACAATCGATACGATGATCTGCGATCTGAGAACGGTTTCGGAGGAAACGCTGCAGTCCTATGAAAAAATCTATATTTCCGCAATGACAGTGTTCATTACGGAAAGGACACAGGAGCTTTTCCATCGCTATCCGGTTGATCTGGATGCAATGGCAGTTGAAAAATTAGATGAAAATGTCCGACTGGTAGAACAGAATGGTGTCTATAAGATCACAGACCAGGAGCCGGCGGGGGCCCCCACTTATCTGACGGTAAGCGGGCAGCTGCAGATCGCAAAGGGTGCAGAAAAAGCGCTGGAAAGCTACGTGAAAATTGTTGTAAACGGTAAAGCAATCTATCCAAAGAGCATCGAAAAAGCACTCGTTGGGAAGCTGACCTGCAACGGAGCGATGACGGTTTATCCGGATGATGCGATTTTTGTCGAAAAAGAGTTGATTGCAGACAAGGTGTTTGCAGCCCGGGCACAGGAAAATACAGCTTATTATACGGACAGAAAGGCATACCTGCTGGATGCAGATGCTGTAGAAAAGCTTGCAGAAAAGCATATTCGGATTCTGACAGGCAAGGCGATCGTAGCAGAGTCTCTGTTAGACACTGCTGCGCTGCTTCTGGATGAGGATGCAGAAATAATTCTGGTTCCGGAGGGCTGCAGCTGTGTAAAGGGCGATGTATGCCTGGATCAGAAGCTGGTGCGCCGTTATGGGAAGAAGCTGCTGATCACAGGTAATGTAACGGATGCACAGACGGGTGTTGCTGCTGCGTTGGAATATCTGCAGGTGATCGGACAGGCTATGATTCCGGAGTCGGAGCTGGAAGCCTTTGAGTCAGTCTGCGAAAGCTGCAGCGAGGTGACAACCTATAAAGGAAAGTTGCTTCGGGATATCGGCGAGCTTGCAGTTGATCAGAAGCTTCTGGAAGCTGCAAAGGAATTGACTGTTGTAGACTGCGGCTGTGTCAGAGTGGTAGAGGGCGTGACGGCAGAGCAGATAAAGGACAGACTGTTTTTAAAGGACTGTGGTGCAGTAGAATGCGCAGAGGAGCTTCAGGGAATCCTGCGGCTGCAGTCGGATGGGGTCGGAGCTTTTTCCGGAAAAGAAACTGCACAGGGAGCAGAAAACAGCACCGGAGAAGCTGACGGAAAAGTGACGAAAATTTCTGCTATGAAATATGTGATGTAAGGTAACTGTTCCTTAGGCGCGCATTTTCTGTGCCGGAACGGGCTCTACGATGTCCTGCATCCGGCACGGACGGAATAAGTCCGTAATTGTAACATCAATTGAAATCCTGGATACAGCCGCTTTCCGGCGCCGGCAGATGCGGCAGCAGGGAAGCGGCTGTGAAAATTTTATTACTGTTTCACTTTTTCGATGGAAATGATTTCACCGGTAAAGCTTTCGATTTCGGATAAAATACCGGTATAGGTGACGGTCACGCGGTCGCCGGATTTGACCTGGTCAAGCCCGTCCGGGCGCTTATCGGAATCATAGGAAAATGCATGCGGTATCCCGTCATCAGAAACGACGACGAACATGAAGTCCTTCATTTCCTGAATTTTACCGGTTACGGTGGATGTTTTGCCGGACATCAGACCGTCCTGTGTTTCGGCGGCAGTTCCGTTGGCTGCGCTGTTTCCATTGGAGTTGGAGCCGGACGCCGTTTCGGAAGGAGCGTTTCCGATAAGATCGGTGGCACTGCTCTCCGGTGTGATGGAGTTGGTCTGTCCGGTCATGGAAGTTTCTTCGGAAAAATCAGATTCCGAAGCGATCTGAGTCTGGGGTGGAACGGTTTCAGCCGCAGTGTTTTTGCCGCATGCCGCAGCGAACAGCAAAATCGTGGTGAAAAGAATGGGACCTGCAAAAGAAAGTTTTTTCATAATTTCCCTCATTTCTGCGCACATTTTTTGCGCATATCGAGCTTGTGTCAAGTGCGCGCAGACACAAATCTCGTGATTGAAAAATTTTATTTTTCAATCTGTATGCCTCCGTTTTTTTATTATGTGCAGAAAAAAATGAGCTATGCGGCAGGATTAAAAAAAGGGCTTTTGGGGGTTTGGCTTGAAAAAACGGGAAGCTTTTGTTACGATGGGAGCAGAAAAAACGTCGGAGAGAGGGGACGACATGACAGCGCTGGAATTTATTCACAAACATCAGAACGATGAAGATAACGGGGAATGTCTGATTCTGCCGGACGGTAGTGTGGAAGAGCCGTTGCCTTCGCATATTGGCAGGCTGGTTGAACTGACCGGGATGGATGCCGGCGCTTTGCACGGCAGAATGGAAAAAAATATGGAGCCGCTGTTCTGGCTGGTGGAATACACCGGCTGCATGTCCGTGTGGCAGACGCGGGTAGTAGCACCGACAGTACCGACGGGGCAGCAGCAGGCTGCGCTTGAAGAGCTCCATGACGCTGCATTTCTGGCGCCGAAGTATCTGATGCAGACGCCGGGACAGGAATATGTGGAGAGCGTGCACCAGGCGAAAGAGGAGCTTGGGGGTAGATAAAAACAGCCGCTGCTGCCGGAAAAACCGATGCAGAGCGGCTGAATCTATAGGATGGGTCTGGAGCCTTACAGTGCTTCAAACATATCGGAAAGTCTTTTTGCGGATGCCGCGAGGTCGCAGAGCCCTTTTTGGGTCGTTTCCGGTGTAAATGCTTCGAGGTAGCTGCTCGCTTCCAGTGTAAAGTAACCGGAGTAGTTGATGTCCTTGAGCGCCTTTACGACAGCGTCGAAGTCGATGGACATGGAAAACGGAATCTGATGGGAATCGTGCCAGCAGTCGTTATCGTGGATATGCAGCGCCTGCAGACGGTTTCCGAGTGCGCGGATCATGTTGGCTGCACCTTCTCCGGAACCGCGCATTTCTGCATGTCCGATATCCAGGCAGGCAACGAAAAAGTCGTCGTTTACGATGTCGAGGTGCTCGTTAAAGCTTGCAGAGGTCGCACATGCCGCGAAAGAGGACTGATCCTTTTCCTTGTCCCAGCCCCACATATTTTCGGTTGCGATTTTAACGCCGCATTCTTTTGCAAACGGCAGCAGATCAAAGTACATTTCCGCGTTTTCCTGGGCGGACAGGTAGTTGTCCGGATGGATGATGCAGATTTTGCCGCCTGCCTCTGCGGTGCATTCCAGCGCGCGTTTTAAGTAAGGGATGATCGGTCCGCGGGACGGGAACGGCGCGTGCGATTGATTGCAGAGGATGCCGTTGTCGAGACCGATCTGTTTTAATCTGCGCGCGAAGGCGAGATAATTGTCGGAAGCGAGCGGATTGTCATTGGGTAAAAAGCATCCGGCGCTCCAATCATATTTGCACATGTCGAACATGGAAAAATCCCATGCGTCAAAGCCTGCTTTGGCGGTATATTCTACAGCCTTTTCTTCGCCGACCAGCGCTGCAGCCGAGGCGATTTCTGTCGATATTTTCATAAGTCTCTCCCGTTTGTAACGCACGCGAAAAAAGGATGGCGTGCGGTAATATGGAGCCGAGGCACGGCTCGTGTCTACGCACAGTATAGCATAGCAGAGGGAGGAAAAACAGAGGAAGTTTGCGAATTGAGAAAAAGTTTGAAAAAATGAGGTGTGGCTTTTGATGCCACACCTCAGAATTTTTGTAAACCTTGGTAAATACCGGATTTTTCATTAACCGAAGTATCTCTTTAACAGACCCTCAAATGCTTTTCCGTGTCTTGCCTCGTCACGGGCCATCTCATGAACAGTATCATGGATTGCATCCAGGTTCAGAGCCTTTGCTCTCTTTGCCAGATCAGTCTTACCAGCGGTAGCGCCGTTCTCAGCTTCTACTCTCATCTCCAGATTCTTCTTGGTGGAGTCGGTAACAACTTCGCCTAACAGCTCTGCAAATTTTGCAGCGTGCTCAGCTTCTTCGAAAGCTGCCTTTTCCCAGTACAGACCGATTTCGGGATAGCCTTCTCTGTGTGCAACTCTTGCCATAGCCAGGTACATACCAACTTCAGAGCACTCGCCCTCGAAGTTTGCTCTCAGGTCAGCGATGATATCTTCCGGAGCACCCTGTGCAACGCCTACAACGTGCTCAGCAGCCCAGTTCATTTCGCCGGACTGAGCGACGAATTTGGAAGCGGGAGCATGGCAGATAGGACATTCTTCCGGAGCCTTTTCACCTTCATAAACATAACCACATACAGAACATACGAATTTCATAATTTTAATCCCCTTTCTTATTCATGACAATGGGTTTCATTGTCTGATTTGCTGTGAAAAATTAACTGTGCTGTTTGTTTAAACAGCAGTGGCAGATCCCCTGAAAATACACTGCATGTCCGTCGATCCGGTTTCCATCCACGGATGTCCCGTGAAGAGAATCGAAGGAATCCGGAAATTCGGTGTGCAGGTCGAGAACGCTGCCGCATTCCGAGCAGATAAAGTGATAATGACGGCTGGTATCAGCATCGAAGTGATCCACACCGTCCCCAAGCCGGAGTCTTGCGATCTCACCGAGGTCAGCAAGCAGGGTCAGGTTCCGGTAGACAGTCCCAAGACTGATGTTTGGAAAGTCTGCACGGAGAGAGTGATATACCACATCTGCGGTCGGATGATCTTTGCGTGTCATAAGGAAGCACTTGATCGCTTCCCGCTGACGGCTGTACTTCAAAGCCGGCATTGCTTCATCTCCTATTCAATAATGATAATTGTTATTGTTATCATGGCATTATTATAGGTCACCGATCCGGAAATGTCAACACCATTTTTTAGATTTATACATTTTTTAGAAATATATTCTTTCTATTTTATAAAAAGAAAAAAAGGATGTGGTATACTGAAAACAGTAATGTAGAGCAGTCGGAAAATGCAGACTGTCTGCAGCAAAAGACAGGGAGTTGTCAGAGCATGAAATTTAAGACAAAGCTTGCAATCACATTTTTGACGATCATCCTGCTTCCGGTTTTGTTGTCCCTGTGCGCGTTTCTGGGCATTGGGACGATCATGATGCGGTCAGGAGGTCAAACGACCTATGACGAAGGTATGCGGGCCTACAGCATGATGTCGGAATCGATCGATGCGTTCAGTCAGGCGACGGATGAGCTGTTTGACAGGATTCAGGAGCAGGCGCGGGAAAACACGCACCGGCTGGAGGACAAGGCGTATTTGGATAAATTAAATGAAGAAGCAGCGGATAAATCTTCCTATATTATCATCCGAAAAGGGGATCAGATTTACTATGCCGGAAATGCAGCTGCCGCGCAGCAGATTTTTTCCAGGCTGCCGGCGTATGGGCTGGAGAGTGAGGAAACGGATTCCGCATATTACTTTAATGATATGCGCAAGCTGGTAAAACAGATTGATTTTCAGTTTGCAGACGGGACAGAGGGCAGCGCATTTATTGTAACGCGGATCACGAGTATATTTTCCAAGACGTTCCTGCTGGATATGTTTCTGGCGATCATATTTATTCTGGTGCTTACGGCGATGGTGCTGACCCAGTGGATCCATAAGGATGTATTTGCTCCGATCAACCGGCTGAATTTGGCGATGCAGAAAATCGCGGAGGGAAACTTCGATTATATGCTGGAATCCGAGGACGACAACGAAATTGGCGAGCTGTACCGCAACTATGAGGACATGCGTCTTCGGTTAAAAGAGTCCACAGAGGAAAAGATTCAGAACGAAAAGCAGAACCGCGAGCTGATCAGCAATATCACGCATGATTTAAAAACTCCGATCACGGCGATCAAGGGCTATGTGGAAGGAATTATCGACGGTGTGGCGGACACACCGGAGCGTCGGGACAAATATCTGCGCACGATTTACACAAAAGCGAACGACATGGATCGGCTGATCAATGAGCTGACCTATTATTCCAGTATTGATAATAATCGTATTCCGTACAATTTCCACCGGATAAACGTTGCAGAATTTTTCGCAGACTGCGTAGAGGACGTCGGGCTGGATCTGGAATCGAAAAATATCCAGCTGAATTATTCCAATCTGGTGGAGCCCGACACTCGGATTATTGCAGATCCGGAGCAGCTCAAAAAAGTCATCAACAATATCATTGGCAACAGCATCAAATATATGGACAAAGAGAAAGGCGTGATCGACATTCGCCTGCTGGATGAGGTGGATTCCATCCGGGTAGAAATCGAGGACAACGGCAAGGGAATCGCGGCAAAAGACCTCGGCAATATATTTGAGCGGTTTTACCGGACGGACGCGTCCCGCAACTCCATGAAAGGTGGAAGCGGAATCGGGCTGTCCATTGTGAAAAAGATCATCGAGGATCATGGCGGATACATCTGGGCGACCAGCAAAGAGGGCGAAGGAACATGTCTGCATTTTGTGATCAGAAAATACAGGGAGGCGGAAGCAGATGAGTAAAATTTTAATTATCGAAGATGAAGTGGCAATTGCAGATCTGGAAAAGGATTATCTGGAGCTGAGCGGATTTGATGTACAGATCGAATATGCGGGTGACAAAGGGCTTATGCGCGCACTGAAAGAGGATTTTGACCTGATCGTGCTGGATCTGATGCTGCCCGGCATTGATGGGTTTGAGGTATGCCGCAGGATCCGGGAGGAGAAAAATGTCCCGATCCTGATGGTGAGTGCGAAAAAGGATGACATCGACAAAATCCGGGGTCTGGGTCTGGGCGCAGACGACTATATGACGAAACCGTTTTCTCCGAGCGAGCTGGTAGCGCGCGTCAAGGCGCATATGGCGCGGTATGAAAGGCTGACGAGCAGCCATCAGAAAACGAACGATATTATAGAAATCCGTGGTCTGAAAATCGACAAAACGGCAAGACGTGTATGGATTAACGGCGAAGAGAAAGCATTTACGACAAAGGAATTCGACCTGCTGACCTTCCTTGCAGAGAACCCGAACCATGTTTTTACCAAAGAAGAGCTGTTTCGGGAAATCTGGGATATGGAATCGATCGGCGACATTGCGACCGTAACCGTCCATATCAAAAAAATTCGTGAAAAAATCGAAGTAGACACCGCCAATCCGCAGTATATCGAAACAATCTGGGGTGTTGGATATCGCTTCAAGGTCTGAAGCATATCCGGAAATGAGGGGAACGTGGCAGTAAAAATTATATACGAAGATAAAGATATTCTGGTTTGCGAAAAACCGGCGGGACTGGCGGTTCAAAGCGCCCGGATTTCCGAGCCGGATATGGTCAGTGAGCTGAAAAACTACCTGACGGGGAAGCAGCCGACGGGCGCGCCCGGCAAATCTGCGGAAATCTCGGCGTTTGGCGGCACCCGACAGCCGGCATCGGCAACGACGTCCGTCGGAGTGCGCAAGCCGCAGTCGGTCTATCTGGGGGTTGTGCACCGGCTTGACCAGCCGGTTTCCGGCCTTTTGGTTTTTGCCAAAAATAAAAAAGCCGCAGGTGCGTTAAGCACCCAGACTGCGCAGCATCAGATGAACAAAATCTATTACGCAGTCGTGTATACGAAAGAAGACCTGACCGGAAAACGCGGAACACTGACAGACTGGTTAGTAAAGGAAGCTTCTATTGCTCGCGTCTGCGATGCTTCACAAAACGGTGCGAAAAAGGCGGTTTTATCCTGGAAATGTCTGGCATGTCAGGGAAACCGGGCACTTTTGGAAGTGGAGCTGGAAACGGGAAGATTCCATCAGATCCGGGTGCAGATGGCGCATGCGGGGATGCCGCTTCTTGGCGATCAGCGCTACGGCAGCGAAGAGAGTCGGGAGGTATCCACGCAGCTCGGGATTCGGACAATCCGTCTGCAGGCAGTAAAACTTGCGTTTTGTCATCCGACAAGCGGGAAAAGAGTATGTTATGAGCTTACGGACAAACTTACGCTTTGAAAACAAATCTGCGGTTTCGTGGCTGACCGCCCTGTGGATTTTTCTGATGACAGCGGTTTTTCCTTATTATATGAAGGATCACTATTCCCAGATGGGCGTGCGGAAGTTTTCGTTTTTCCTGACAGTCAGTCTGGTGTGCCTGATTCCCGCAGGCGTGCTGGCGGCTGGAAGCCGGGGAAAAGCCTGCGCAGCGAAGCTGTTTCGGCGGATGCACAAGCCAGAGTCAGACGCAAAGACGCAGACAGGTGTGCGGGCACAGGCACACCCAGCCGCTCGTTCTCTCAGCAATTTAGATATTGCCATGCTGTGTTACCTTGCAGCGATTTTCGTTTCGTGGCTATTTAGTGTTGACCGCGCGGCGGCATGGACTGGCACAGATGGCTGGTCAATGGGGCTGCGGACGCAGGTAATTCTTGTGCTGATGTATTTTCTGGTATCGAGGTATCTGATCTGGTGGAAAGGGCTGCTGGCAGTACATATGCTGGCGTCCGGCGGCGTGTTTTTGCTGGGGATCCTGCACCGGTTTTCGATCGATCCCCTCGGAATGTATCAGGGCCTGGATGAGTCGTGGCAGCTGTTGTTTCTTTCAACCATCGGGCAGGCGTCCTGGTATTCCGGATATGTCTGCGTGGCGCTGACAGCTGGAGCTGCGGTGTTTTTTATTGCAAAAGACAATAGAATCCGCACGGCAGCAGGGCTGTACTGCATGCTGGGTTTTGGAACGGTTGTGACTCAGAACAGCGACAGTGCGTTTGCTGCGATGGTGTTTTTGCTTCTGGGATTGTTTCTTGCAGGCTGCGACAGCTTCGATCGGATGGAACGGTTTCTGGAAACACTGCTGTTGATGTTTGGAAGCTTTAAATTGATCGGGATTTTGCAGGAGTTATTCCCTGAGAAAGCAAAACAGCTCGGCAGCCTTTCGGAATTTTTCTCAAAAAGCACGGCAACATGGGTATTTTTCCTGATCGTGTGCATGGGATACATTGTTCTGCTGTTGTACCGGCAAAAGCATGAAGCTGCAGAAATTATCCGCTGTGGGCGGACTTTGCGAAAGATTGCAGTGATCGGCGTGGTCGGTCTGATGCTTCTTTTTGTGGTGACGATTTGGGCGAATACAACCGGTCTGCTGCAGAAATGGTTCGGGGTTTCCAGTACGGGCCAGTATCTTTTATTTGATGAATACTGGGGAAATTCCCGCGGCTTTTCCTGGAGCATCACGGCGGAAACGTTTGCAAAGCTGCCGTTATGGAGAAAGCTTACGGGCGTTGGACCGGACTGTTATTCGGTTTACTGCTATGCAGATACAGATCTTGCGGGCAGACTGCATCATTATTTCGGGCAGAATCAGACGTTGACGAATGCGCACAATGAATTTTTAAACCAGCTGTTCTGTACCGGCGGGATCGGATTTGCAGCGTTTGTCGGATTTCTGGCTGCTGCAGTGTGTCGCTTCTGGAAAAACAGGGAAAAAGAACCAATGGCGTTGATGGGGCTGCTGGCGGTACTCGTTTACGGTGCGCACAACTTTTTCTGTTATCAGCAGGTTTGCTGCATTCCGTTTCTGTTTCTGCTGATCGCTATGTCAGAAAATCTGGTGCGGGAAGCGGCAGAAAAATAGTAGAAAGGAATACCCAATATCACGAATCGCTTTTTGAATCCTGATATCATAATAATGTCGAAATTACTCATACTAAGTCTCAATGGAGATGGGAAAACATCTGCGGAACGGAGAATGGTATGGGTAATTTTTTTGAAAAAAACAGCGGTTTAGAGAAGAAGGATAGCGCTGCAGATGCAGAGAAAAATAGAGAGAATGCCCGGTCTTGCAGGCAAAAAGTGCTCTATGCTGCAGGGCTTGCAGGCGGGTTATACGCAGTGCTTCGATATTTGCTGCCGCTTGTTGCGCCGTTTGTGTTTGCTTTTTTCATTGTCCGAATTTTATATCCGCAGCTTTGCCGGGCAGAGAAAAGGCTGCGGATTCGCAAAGACATACTGATGGCAGGATTTTTGCTGCTTTTGACCGGAATCCTTGCGGCTGGATTCTTTTTTCTGCTGTCAAAGGGAACTGCATGGGCGGTAAAAATCGGAAGTGAGTCAGGCGCGATCAAAGATCAGGTGAATATGGCGTTTGAAAATGGCTGTTGCAGGGCGGAAGAGCTTCTCGGGAGGGAACGGGGAGAAATTCGAACGTTTTTTCAGGATAAGGGAGACGAAATGGCGAAAACTGTCGGTCGGGAGATTTTGCCAAAGGCTGCGGACTGGACGGCGAAATCCTGCAGCTTTGCGCTGCGGACAGGAGCGTTCTGGGGGATCGGGATGATCGCGGCGTTCTGGCTGTGCAGGGATTATGCGCGTTTTTCGGAATGGATGAAAAAGAGCGAGATCTGGGAAAATATTGATAGAATCTTACGGATGACAGGCGGTTACTGCAGGGCGCAGCTGAAAATTCTGGTGATCATATCAGGAATTACAGTTTTGGGGCTTTGGATTGGAAAAGTCAGAAATGGTCTGTGGATTGGACTATTGGCAGGGATTTTGGACGCATTGCCGATGATCGGAACCGGCATTGTACTGATTCCGACTGCAATTTGGCAGCTTTTGAATGAAAATCCTCAGGGTGCGGCATTTGCTTCGGTTACCTACGTCGCGTGCATTGCAGCACGGGAGCTTCTGGAACCGCGCCTGTTGGGTGCGCAGATCGGTCTGCCGCCGGTGCTGATGCTTTTGTCAGTCTATGCAGGTGTGAAAGTGTTTGGAGCCGGCGGCATTTTTCTGGGACCGTTGTATACAGTGCTGTATACAGAAGGACTGCGGCAGATTTTCTGCAGAAGCTGAGGTTATTCAATTCCCATCAGGTGCTGCAGCTGAGAGAAACGCCTCTGTGCACAGGGGCAGACCGCGCCGTTATCCAGAACAATCTGGCAGGGGCGGCGATACAGCGTGCGGATATGCGCAGTGTTTACCAGGCAGGATTTGTGACAGAGAAAAAAGCTCTGGTCGAGTTTGGAGAGCGTTTCATTCAAGGAGCCGCTGCACTGGTAGATCGCAGTCGTCGTATGGACGGTGATGCGGTGCGCACCGGTCGCTTCGATATAAAGAATTTCATGGATTGGTATGAATAAATCCTGATCGGGCATCCTGAAATGCAGCCGACCGTTCGGAGAAGCCGGAATTTTACTTTTCTCGAGAACGCTCTGCAAACAGTGAAGAATCTGCAGGGTGTAGTTCGGATCGTCTTTGATTAAAAAACCCAGCGGTTCTACCTGATAGCGGAACGTTGTCATTGCCATTTCGGAATGCGTCGTAGTAAAAATAATGAATGCGCGCGGATCCTTCTGGCGGATTGCTGAGGCAAGTTCGATTCCATCCATGTCAGAATGCAGATGGATGTCGAGAAAATAAACGGCATTTTCGGGCTGATCCGGAAGCAGATCCAGCAGCTCATGCGGCGTGTGGACGGCCTGTCGAATCTCCATGTCGTAAGCTTGAATGAAAATGTACTTTTCGATCATGGATTTGAGAAGATCAAGCTGAAGCGTGTTATCCTCACATAAATAAATCGGTATCATGTCATCCCCCATTCTGCCGCAGAAGCGGCATGAAATTTTTATGATTTAATGAGCGCAAGAGAGCGGGAACAGGCGAAGCCTGCTCATCGCGAACGGCGAAATTATTGAGTGAGCTATGCTCACGATATATTATGATAATTCTTTTTGAAGTTGGAAACAACAAGAATCTGTTTAAAAAGACCGTTTTCGCAGATCGTGTTGGAGGTCAGCTCCGGCGCATTGGCGATCAGCATATTTGCGGTGGGAAGTCCAAGACCGCTGTGCGCTTCTTTGGAAGAAATACTTGGCTTGAAAAGCTCTTCCAGAGGGAAAAGAAGCGGATTCGTCGAGTTTTCAATATGAAAAATAACAGAATGCGCTTTGCATACAATTGCAATGTGGAACCGTTTCTGCTTGGTTTCGGAAGCAGCTTCAATCGCGTTATCCAGGAAAATACCCAGAACTCTGGAAAGCGTGAGCAAATCGGTGGACAATTCTGTGATTTCCTGCGTCAGCTCGAAGGAAACATCCAGCTGGCGGTTCATCGCCTGTACCATTTTTGTATACAAAAGACCTTTGATCTCCGTTACCTTGATCAGCGACAGACGCGCAAGGGTATCGTCCTGATTGACCAGAATGCTGCTGCTCGTGACGATACTGGAATCAAAATAATTCCGAAGCTTGTCCATATCGTTTTCCTGGATGTAGCCGGTAATGGTGGAAAGAATGTTCAGGTAATCGTGTTTGAACCGTCGGATGTCCTGATAATGATTTTCGAGCTGTGCCATGTAGTGTGTCAGATTTTCCTGCTCACGGGCCTGAAGCTCCAGCTTTTTGTTGGCCTGCAGTGTGTTGTAAAGCATCAGAAAAATCAGGACGTTTGCTGTTGCGAAGCAGAAAATCAGGATTCCGTTGAAGAACAGAATATCGCTCGGATAATGAAGCAGACTGCCGAAAATGATGTTGATCAGGAAAATACAGGAACAGATTGTGACCTCCAGAAACAAAAGCAGTTGAATCCGCGGAGGGATTACATTCTGATTCGTGACCAGCTTCCGGTGCAGACGGTTGCCGATAAACAGACACGGCAGGATGCAAAGGAGGGCGTGGAGGATGGAGAACAGGAGCGTGAGGGGAAGGGAGTTGTCTATTGCGGAAAAATCATAACCTAAAATCAGGCGCAGTGGAATCGTCAGCATATAATCTGTCAAAACGCTCCACGCCCAGATGATCTGGAAAAGAAGCAGGTTTAAAATCCGGTCTCGCTTATTGAACAGTAGGATCATATCCGATCCAATGAAAAAAACGGGAATGCCAAACTGTCCAAGCACAGGAGCAAGAAATATGCAAACGAGTATTAGATAGGCATATAAAAGTGCATTGATTTTCCTGCTGATATGTTTGGAAAGTATCAAATGACACATCAAAATATATGTTGCAGTCGCCATAAATTGAGAAAAATAATTAAATATAGTCATAATCAAAACCTCCTGAACATATCTTATATTATCATGAGGAAATAAAAAGATGAAGCAAGAAGGAAGTATGAAAAAACAGAAAAAGAATAACTGTATATTTGCGTTTGGGAAGAAATTAGATGCGTTTGGGAAAAAATGAACCAAACGAAAAAAGATATGCTATTGTTTGTAAAAAGAGGAAAACATTATGATAGATAGAATGGCAGGGAAAATAGCTCAGTGGAATAAAGGTATTTTAAAATTGAGCGAAGAAGAAAGCAAAGTTGTAGAATATGGTATCAGTGTTTTTCTAGATTCGGTTTTTAAATTTTTAGTACTTCTTTTCATTAGTATCTTGATTGGAAAAGAAATAGAATTTGGATTATGTCTGTTTTCTTTTTGCGGATTACGTTATTGGGCAGGAGGAATTCATTGTTCAACGAGGGAAAGATGCCTGATTGCTATGATTGTTCTATGCTTTATCACTCTTTGGACAAGCTTAATTATAGAAACTAGGGGAAATGGTATATTGGTTGTTTTGTGGGGAATCAGTATTTTGATTTTACTGTTAAAGGCTCCTGGAAGAACAAAAGCAGCCCCTTTGCTGAGTGCAAAAGAAAATATGGAGAAAAAAATAACATCTGTAGCATTTTGTTTGGGCGTGGTTTTATTGAGCATGCTGCTGCCGAGATCGGATTGGCGAGGAATTGTTGCAATTGCTGCGCTGATGGAGTCGCTCAGTATTCTTCCTTGTAAAAGGAATAAAATATAATACTGAAAAAGGAGAATATTTATGATGAAAGAAAAGGCTGCGAAACTGGTAAAAGAAATTGCAATGGGTTCTGTAAAAAATGCAGTGAACAAGAAGTACATTATCATCCTGCATGAGCCTGAAGTACCTGAATTTGTCCAGAAATACATGGAGAAAAAGGGAAAGTAAGTTCCGGAAACCGACGTGTGACAGCGT